>Ga0302319_10000032_pt1 | contig 224594 bp, 199 predicted proteins | sample Bog_T0_2_FD_203319 | JGI IMG/M metagenome (GOLD analysis project Ga0302319, IMG submission 203319) | Peat permafrost microbial communities from Stordalen Mire near Abisko, Sweden - Bog_T0_2 | ecosystem: Environmental > Terrestrial > Soil > Wetlands > Peat | place: Sweden: Abisko, Stordalen... | reverse complement strand
TAAATCCTCTCCTTTTGAGTTTGTTCGAACTACACGTTTGAGTTACGACAAAAAACTCTTCACGAAACTTTTACGGCTGAAGGCCGCGACTGACGGCCTTTACTTTTTGCGGCGTTGCCGAGCAGTACTTTGCCTTCTCAGCCGTTACTACAATTACAATTAACTTACTAGTGATTCGGGACACACAAACTTACATGTTTTTCATGAAGCGAGTGTTAAGGGACTATTAATTCAGTGTTACAAAATCGGGAAAACTTGGGGGAGGGTTTTCCTTCCGTGTGAGGTCGGGTTAGCGGCGTCAAGCCTCACCTTTACAGCAAAAGTCTCGTTTACTCACTCTTCTGGCCTCCGACTACCATAGGCAGGATGCTCCCCTTTTCTTTTTCTTTTTTCTTGACCACACGTTTGCCTTTCGTAGAACGGGGCCCTCCGCCGGAGATCAGATCTGCCAGCGTGGTATTTTCCAGGATCTTTGCTGCTGCATCACGCACGTCGAGAAATACCTGATAGAGAGCGCGGTGAGGCAGGTCGCGGTTGATGAGCACGCGCAACTGTTCGGCGTCGGCGAATGGGGCCACGGGGCCGTCAATCAGACGCATGATCTCGCTCAAGGGAATGTCGGCGGGTTCGCGGCGCAACTGATAGCCGCCCTTGGCTCCGCGCACGCTTTCGACCATGCGGGCGTTCTTGAGTTCGAGCAGGATCAGTTCCAGAAACTTTTCCGGAAGGTCCTCTTCGTAGGCAATTTCGCGGATTTTGATGGCGCCCTGATGGTGATGGCGGGCGAGCATCATCATGGCCTGAAGAGCGTAGAGTCCTTTTTGCGAGATTTTCATATTTGGATTTTCTTACGGCGGCGACTATACCATAAAGCCCATTGTATTAGTAGACTTTATTAACATGAACGTCATAGCAATTGCGATTCCCTTTTTGGGAAAGAAGCGTTCGCTAAGTAACTTTAATGCATTCAGATACTTACGTTAATTTTCTGGCTATTAAACCGAAGAGGCATGTGCATGGGATTGCGGTTCAGAGGAAATCCGTTGGAGGAACTCGAGTGGATTCTACGTTTGCGAATCAGTTCCTATGCGCAAGACCTGCAGGGTAATGTTGTCGGGGCCGCCGCGTTGCCGGGCCAGCTTCACCAGCACATCACAGCACTCGGCGGGAGTATTGGCGGTCACGGCCGCCTCGAGTTCAGCCTCGGTCACAACGCTCCAAAGACCGTCGGTGCAAAGTAGGAGGTCGTCTCCCTCGATCAAGTTCACAGGTTGTTCGGCGCAATCGACGGCCAGTTCCCTGCCCGCCCCGAGAGCGGCAGTGAGGATGTGGCGCTGCGGGTGCTTCTCGGCATCTTCAGGACGGACGATGCCGCTTTCTACCAAGCGGCCCACGTAAGAGTGATCGCGAGTAAGGCGCAGGATGCGCGCATCGCGGATCAAGTAAAGGCGGCTGTCTCCAACGTGCGCGAAATAAAGCTGGCGTCCGCAAAGCACCAGAGCGGTACACGTAGTTCCCATGCCCTGAAATGCTGGATGCTGCTCGGCGTAGTCTTGAATGCGGGCGTGAGCTGTGGAGAACGAGTCGACCAAAGCCGCCTGCGGATCGTCATGGAAACTCTGGTCGTAAACTTCGCGAACGGTCTCAACGGCGAGGCGGCTGGCTTCCTGTCCGCCTTCGTGGCCGCCCATGCCGTCTGCGATGACAGCGAGGCGACCCTTGCGCTGGAATTCGGCGGCGCCGGCGGGCTCCCAATAGAGGTAAGAGTCCTCGTTGTTTTCGCGCTGGCAGCCTACATCGCTCAGGCCGGCTACTTCAACTCCGGGTTTCACATTCATGCAATCGACAGACAATTCTTCACTATTCCAATCGGCGGAGTGGATACGATGAGTAATGACAAGCGGGAAAGCCGACTTCCTGCCGGGAAAACCGAAGCCTCACTGTGCCCCGGCCATTATAGACAAGAGTAAGCACAAAAGGGCAAGAGGCAGGCGGAATCCCGAAAATGTAACGGGATGGGAAAAAGAAAAAAGCCGCGAGCATGCGCGGCTTTTGTCGTGAGCTTTCGTCGAAACTTGAAAAGTGGAAGGCTCATCTATTTTTCGGAATGTTTGTCTTTGTGGATCTCCTTGCTGGTGTGGTTCTGCTCTCTGTTGAGCTGGCGCTGTTCGCCCTTGGTCAGGTGACCGTCGTGGGCGGCCATATCCCTCTTTTCCTGATTGTCGATGTGCTGTTCCTGCCGTTCCACGTGCGCGGCCTGTCCCGGCGTCATGGTGCCGTTCTTGACGCCATTGGCGATGCGGTCCTGCTGATTCTGCTCGCGGCCGTTCACTTCGTTGACGCGAGGATGACCGGGATCGACTACGCCTGGTCCCGCGCCGGATGTGTTGCTGTCTTGGGTTTGAGCTGCGGCGGCGCCAACCAACATGAGACCACCCACTGCCAGGACTAAGAGCGACTTTGTGATTGTGTTGATCATGTGAAATCTAAACCCCCGCATCGAAGTTTAGTTGTGCGTCGCGGGCGCGGGCGAATTACGAAGGGGAATGGGTTTGCGTGAGAAAACTTGAGTGGCGGATTTGAAAGGTAATCATGCGATGGTTACATGGGTAACGCATATTTCCCGCGAGCTGAATGCAGAGCTGGGCAAGCGGTAACAAATGGTTCGAGAAAGTACTGCTTCTTGATCGGGCCAGTGCGCTCTCTGCGCTCCGATCGAAAGCGGTCAGGCGTATAATCTTGCGGGCTGGAGGGTCTTCGATGAAACTTACGGACACAATCGCGCTGGTGCTGAAGAGCAAACCGAACAGCCGGATACTTTCGGCCGAACCCGGCCAGTCCGTCTATCAAGCGATTGAGAAGATGGCGGCGGAGAGCGTGGGCGCACTGCTGGTTATTTCCGGCGGCAAGTTGGTGGGCATTCTGTCGGAGCGCGACTATGCGCGCAAGGTAATTCTGAAAGGCCACTCTTCGAAAGAGACCCCGGTTCGCGACATCATGACATCGCCTGTTGTTTTCGTGAGTCCGCGTCACACAGTGGACGATTGCATGTCGATCATGACCAAGCACCACTTCCGCCATCTGCCGGTGATTGGCGAGAACGACGCTGTACTGGGAGTGGTTTCGCTGGGTGATCTGGTGAAGTGGATCGTCTCTGATCAGGCCGAGACCATTCAACAGTTGGAAGGGTATATCACGGGAAGATATCCCGGGTGAGATACGAAGTTAGAGCTAGGAACTTAGCGATCCGATCAGGCGTTCTTCCGCTGTGAGTTCCAAAGTGTAGCCGGAGTGGGCAGCGTCGTCGTGGAACATGCGGACGGTCTCCAAAGAGAACTCGTGCAAGTCTTTTCCAACCAGGCTGACCTTCTTCAGAACGTCGGACGTGACAGTAATAATGTGGCAGCCGATTTCGTCGGCCTGAAAAATATTCAGAAGTTCGCGCGGGCTGGCCCAGACCAGCTGACAGTTGGGCTCGGGAGCCATCAACTCGAGCGCTAATTTCATGAGTGGAATGGGATCGCGGCCGGTGTCGGCAACGCGACCGGCGAAAACTGAGATGTAAGACGGCGCGCCGCCTTGCAGTGCTTTCGCGACGTGACGAACTTGATCGAGGGCCAGCAGCGCTGTGGCGTTTATCTGAATACCATCCGCGCTCAAGCGGCGGATAAGATCGTACATTGGCTCGCGCCGAGTATTGGTTACCGGAATCTTCACGTAAACATTGCCAGGCCAGCGGGCGATCTTGCGGGCCTGCCGCTCCATCTCAGGTTCATCATCGGCGAAGACCTCAAAAGAGATGGGACGGTCGGGAATGTGCTGCAGAATATCGAGAGCGAAGCGCTCGTAGTCGGTGATACCCGCCTTCCGCATCAGAGTCGGATTCGTGGTGAAACCCTTGATGTAAGGCTGCCGGTAGAGCTCGAGCATGCTGGCCTTATCGGCTCCGTCGGCGAACACCTGAACTCGCAATTCAGATACGGACTTCATCGTTTTTGTGAGATCCCCGATTGTGAGGCTCCTTGTTGTGAGGCCACCGGTTGTGCGGCGTCTTCAAGACTACGCGATTCTTTTGCACTGGAGGCGATGATCCAGTCGGCGGCTTCTCGCAACGATCGCACCGTGGCTTCCGGAGGTTGCGCCGGCGCTCGCTCGCTATAGCCGTAATCGATCAGAACCGTCTTGCAACCTGCGGCGTGGCCGGCATCGATATCGCGCCAACGATCTCCCACGAAGAAACTGCGCGACAGATCGATGTTGTGCTTGCGCTGGGCCTCGAGCAAAAGTCCGGGCAGAGGCTTGCGGCAAGCGCAATCATCCGCATCGTCATGATAGCAGACGAAGATATCGTCGATCGGCAGGGTTGATGCCAACTCTTGATGGATGGCTTCGACGGCTGCGCGTGGCTGCTGGCCGCGCGCAACATCGGGCTGGTTGGTGATTACGATGAGCGCAAACCCGTGGGCCTTTAGATCGAGCAAGGACGATGCGACTTGGGGCAGCAGGTCGAGTTCCTGAATTCCGGACGGCGAAAACGGCTTGCCATCGCGGACTGCAGCGCGGTTGAGGACGCCATCGCGGTCGAGAAAAACTGCTGGACGAAGCTGCGCGCTGTCAGAAGCGGTTGATTCCCATTTGGTTTGCTGCTGCTTCACCGCCGGGTGCGAGACCAGCAGATGCCACACGACCGCCTGGAAGGCTTCCGTGTGCGGAGTGATGTGCGCCGGGTTGACTGTAGGAATAAGGATGCACACGTCGGCGACTTTCGCGGTGTGGCCGCCATCCCGGCCAACAATGCCGAGGATTTTCGCGCCTGCAGCCTTTGCGTATCGCAGAGCGGCCACCAGATTGGGGCTGACATTTTTTTCCAGATCTCCGCCACCGACCGAGAGCACGAGCACAAGATCGTTGGCGCGCAAGCGGCTCACGCGCAGCCAACCCTCGAACACGCTGGCCCAACCTTCATCGTTAGTTCGGGCTGTGAGTTCCGATACGTTGTCGGTGGGCGCGTAGGCTTCGATGCCGGCGATCTTGCGGAAGTCGTTCACGGCGTGGGAAGCGTTGGCAGCGCTGCCGCCGACGCCGAGGATGAATAAGCGTCCGCCGGACGCGCGCGTCAGCGCTAGCAAGGATGCGGCTCTTTCAATACTGGCAGCGTCCAGGCGGTCGATTACATCTTTGGCTTCTGCCAGGAACTGCTTCGTGAATGTGTTCTCTTTCGTCATTCTTATGATTTTTGATTGGCTTCTCTTGTAGCCAGGAACTCGGCCGTCTCCTGCAATCCCGCTGGCGATCCAATCTCGTAAAACCGCTCGTGCACTTCAAATGCCGCGAGCTGATTGTGTTCAAGCAAGTCCGAATAGAGTTCAGTCAGATCGCAAGGCTTCCCCGCCGGCAATCTTTCAAATGCCTCGCTGCGAAAAACTCCTAATCCGTAATCGATGTACCGCATGCGCGAAGTGCGGTTTGTCTTACTGTGCGCCAGAATCTTTCCCGTCTTTGATCCGACCGCTTCGAACTCGACGTTGCTGGAGTCCCACTTGCCGTCGTTGCGAAAGACCGTCATCATTCCCAACACACTCGCCGACTCGAAGTTCCGCGCGATAGCCGCGTAGTCGCAAGGAAGATAGGAGTCGCCGTACATCACAAAGAAACGCTCGCCTAACTTTGGCAAAGCATTTCTGATTGCCCCGGCCGTACCCAACAGGGCCGGGCCATCGAATGAGTAGTCTACCTGAAGGCCCAGCGTTGAACCGTCGCCAATGGCGCGCTGAATCAACTCACCGAGATGCCCCACGCAGAGCACGACGCGCTGGATGCCGTTCGACTTCAGCAGCCGCAATTGATGCACGACGAAAGGCTCGCCGTTCACTTCAAGCAGCGATTTCGGCACGGTCTGTGTGATGGGATGCAGACGGGTAGCGAGCCCGCCAGCGAGAATCGCAACCGTCCTTGCCGGATTCCCCGCGGGAGTCAACAATATGTTCTCCTACGAATGCGCCACCACCGTGGTCCCGGCAAAATCGAATTGCATGCGAACCTCCCGGAGTCCCGCGTTGCGCATGACGGCCCTGAGGCGAGTTTTCGCTTCTGTGTAGAACATAAGAAATCCGCCTCCGCCGGCGCCGACGAGTTTGCCGCCGAGCGCTCCGTTTGCTTTTGCGAGTTCATACAACCGATCGATTTCACCGCTGCTCATGCCTGGAGACCGTTTTTTCTTGTGCTGCCAATGCACGTTCATCAGATCGGCGAACTTGCGCAAATCACCTGCCAGCAGCGCGTCACGGCTCTGCATGCCCAACTGCTTGGTGAAGTGAAGATTCTCGATCATCTCAGAGTTGTTCTGTTTGGTTCTCGAATCCTGGTCGCGGAGAATGTCGGACGCATTGCGCGAACTTCCAGTAAAGAATAAGAGCAGGTTATCTTCAAGGTTGGCCAGAGTTTCTGGGGGGATTTTCAGTGGCTCGACGACGACGCCGTCATCGGGCAGAAACTGGAAACACGTGATGCCGCCGAATGCGGAGATGTACTGATCCTGCTTGCCGATGGGCTCGTTGAGCAGCTTCAGTTCGATGTGGCAGGCTTGCTCGGCGAGCTCTCGCGGTGGAATGAAGTCGCGCTTGAATGTATGCAGAGCGCATAGCAGCGCCGTGGTGAAACTGCCGGATGAGCCCATCCCGGTCCCAGCCGGGATGTCGGACAGGCTGACAATTTCAAGATAGGGGCCGGTTACACCCGTCAACTTCAGTGCTTCGCGGATGATGGGATGCTGTATCTGGTCGACGCGCTCAACGTCTTCGAATTTCGAGTACTTCACGATAATGCTGGGACGAAAAGCCTCGTTGATAGTGATGTACACGTAGCGATTGATGGCCGCGGAGAGGACAAAGCCAGTATGCTGCCGGTAATAAGAAGGTAGGTCAGTGCCGCCGCCGCCGAGACAAATTCTCAGCGGACTCCGGGTGATGATCATCGAGCGTGCCCGCTCGCGGGGCACTGCGCATTCGCAGAAATCATCCTCAAATCATAAGCGAAGCGGCTCTTGCAGGTCGAGTGCAAGAGCTGACACCGCGCAACCTTATATTCGCCAACTATTCCACATCAAAATCAGCAGTGCGAGTCTTGCTGGCATTGCCTGCCGAATCCACAGCCCTTAGCTTCATTTGATAAGAACCAGGACCCAGGGTGGAAACTGGCAGCTTGAGTCCCAACGCAATGACCGGATCGCCAGCTTTTCCCGCAGGAGTCCGTTCGCCGATGTGGTATTTTTCCTGTCCACTCTTGCGCTCAACGACGATCAGCTCATAGGCAACTTCCGGAGGATTCGGCTTCTTCAGAAGAGGTTCATAAACCTCCGCGTAGACTGCGGCAACATCCGTCTTCTTGAAGTGATTAGAGGCAGAGGGCGCAACCTGCACACCTTGAAACAGCAACGGAGTGCGGTCTTGCAGCAATTGGCTGTCGAGGCCCGTAGAGTTGTCGGCGGCGCGGCGAATGTCGTTACTCAGTGCGACACCGCTGATGCTGAAATCCTGACCACGGTAGGGATCGATCACGAGTGGGGTTTCGAGTTTGCCGAAAGTGTCGTTGCCAGAACTGAATGCAACTTTTAGTTTGTAATCGCCCGAGGCGACGTCGAACTGATTTTCGTAACGGAACGGTTGTTTCTGAAAGTCTTCGACCTGTTTCTTCTCATCGAAGTCAACATTCACGGTATCGCTGAAACGCGCGGCAATCGTGGCATCCGGCTTGTATGCGATGCCCAGTATGTTGAGCGTTGCGCGTTGCTTCCCTTTTACCTTTTCGAACTTGAGGGCGGCGGAAGGAATCTCCACGGCAAGATGCACCTGGGCGATGTTGGGCGAGGTATAAAAGAAAGGAGCCTGCATCAGGGCAGTGACGTTGCCCTTCATTTCGCCGCCAGCGCGCGCTTCCAGATCTTTCACGACGGGATTGCCGGCCAGAAGATCGGCTGGCTTTACATTGCAATAGCCGCTGCGGGCCCGGACCTGAGTTCCTCCGCGCTCGACTTTGACCTTTAGGGTATGGCAGCTACCATCGGCGGAAACTGCGGGCTTGTAACCCAGAAAGTAATACTGGTTTTGATCCTTGGCGATCCGGTCCATCCCGCCCAACAGGTCGTTGGTATTAAGGATGACGAAACCTCCGGTGCCGTCGGCGAGTTGATAGAGAACCTGCTGATTGTCAGAAGCGCTCGGGGGAAACGGAGGAATAATCTGGCGGGGCTGATTGTACTGGTTGTATAGGTTGCTGTTGTACGGAGTTCCGACGCCACTGGTGCCGGTGCCACCGCCGCCACCGGACTTGCCACCACCCGTCCCTCCTGTGCCGCCGTGACCGCCGCCGCCGGTCCCACCCCCGCCACCAGTTCCCCCGCCACCATGACCGCCTCCACCGCCTCCGCCATGTTGCACGGGAAAAGCCCAGGCCGGTTCAGCAAATGCCGCGAGGCGCAACATGGGCTGACCGTCGGAGTAATGAAATGCGGCTTGAACCACAGATCCCGATGTCGAATGCACCGACGGCGGCGTCAGACGGTTCTGCATACCCGGCAACTGCGGAACCGTCAATCCACGGACATCGATGGGATAGATAGCAACGTTCGACTTGTTGCAGGTATCGATGACTGCGGTCACTTCCGATTCGTACTCTGGGCTCAATGGAAATCCGGAAGTTAACATCACCAGCGTCTTGCGCCCCGGAACGGTGGAAAGATCCTTCGCCAGGCTTCGCAGAGCGAGCAGTACGCTGTGAATGCCAAAGTCAGCTTCTGCATTTCCCAGAGCCGGCACAGGCAATGGTGGAGCTCCCAGCGATGCAACAGTGACGGGATCCGCGTTGGGCGAAACCGAGGAAGTTTTTAAGCCCATGACCACCTGCTTCAAGCGCTGGGCATCGGAGGTAAAGTTTTGCGAGATTTTTACGGTGCCGCCGAAATCGGCAAGAGCGATCAAACGGCCGGGGCCGGCATTCGCATCAATAAATTTCGCGGCCGCATCCCTGGCCTTGGCTTGATCGCCGAAGTCCATGGTGGAGTTGTCAAAGAACAGGACCATGTAGCGCGGCTGAGAATTGGAGGAGCCGGTATTCTCCTCAAAAGAAAAACTGGTGATCGCCTGTTCCTTGCCATCTTCCCAAACCTTGAAATCTTTTTGGGCGAGATCCCGAATGTAGTTGTTTTTTTTGTCGGTCACCACGGCGTCCACGAGAACGAGACGAGTTTCGGCGCGGAAGACGGTCGTGTCGTTGGGTGCGGTCGCGACGGCGGGAGTCGCGGCAGGAGCAGCAGATGTTGGCTGCTGGGCGTGGGCTACTGGGCGCTCGGAGCCCAGTTCGAGGAACATCCAGCAACTGGTTAGGCAGATCAAGCCAATCAGAAGAATCAGCCGACGATTGCGCATATTTCATCCCCCCGTGCGGTTTCTAACGAATCTCAACCGTTCCATTTTCCGCGGACATCAACTGCCCTTCTGCATCCCTTACCACCAGCCGGACCAGGTAGCTTCCGGGTTTTACATCGAAGCTCGTCTTCAGCGTCATGCCGGAATCAAGCTTGTTTGCCAACGTTTCGTCTTTCCAGTGCATGGTGACGGTCTTTTTCGTTCCATCAATGAAGCGGCCATTGCTGTTGAATAAAACTGAAACGCACGTCAAAACGTTGTCGTTCCGTCCTTCGACTTTACGGAAGCGCAAACGCTTTACATCCACATGGGCTACGACGACAAGCTTGGCATTCTCGTCGCTGGCTTTAAAAAACTGCGTCCGCAAGTTGACCGGAAGATTGTGCAACTCCTCCTGCGAGTACATTGCGTCTTCAATTTCCTGCGCGGCCTGCTCATTCGGATCGAGAGCGTTCTTAGGGGCGAAATAACCGCGGCGTGCCTGCAGGGTCAGCTTCTTCTGAGGATTCTTCAGAGTGACCTTGAGACTGTGGAAGCTGCCGTCGAGCTTGAGATTTTGCGGAACGAAGCCCAAAACGTAGGAGTATTCCGGAGACTCGGCAACGCGCCGGAAGCCTTCGTTGAAGTCGTTGTTGTTGTGAAAGAAAGTACCGCCTGTGCCGTCAGCCAAAGTGGCGAGCAGGTCATCCTGAGCGGATGCAGCCGCGGTTTCCATCAAGCTCTTACTGGTAGAAACGGTGCTGTTAAACGAGCTGTCGCCAGGGATGACTGGGGGATTGTGACTCGCATCCCCGTAGGGGGTGACGACGTACAAACCGCGAGCGTCGATCGTATTGACCACGATCTGAGATCGGACAGCGCGATCGACGATGTCCGTATATTCATACTCAAGGTCTGGAGTGATAAAACCTGGAGAGATTAGGACGACACTGCGCTGTCCGGGCTTTAGCGAGAGATTGCGAACTACTTCCTTTAGCGAAAGCAGTGAGACGCGGCTTTCGTGTTCACCAGCAGTAAGCACGCCTACGCTGAGCGCGCTCACGACTCCTGTGGGATTTCCCTGCGGTGCCGCGCCGAATCCTTGCTGGACCGTGGGGCCACATTCGCCGGCCTCCTGAATAGCGACCTGCGTAGCCTCGTTGTCATGTTTGTTGACGATAAGATCGGCCTGGTAGTAACTGATCTCCGGGCACTGATGCGCAAAGTTGCCAGAGTTGATCGGGCTGGGCCGCAAGCGGAGCAACGTATCATGCAATTTGGCGCGATCGTCGGTAAAATCCAGAATCGTTTGACCTGATGTGGTAAAGATGGCGGCGCGATCCGTTGGCTTGAGACTGGCAAAGTGGCGTTCCGCGGCCTCCCGTACATGCGCGAGATCGCCGAATTCGAGATGGACATCGTCGAACATGTAAGCTACAAAACGCTCCGGCGCGGCGGGCGCGTTCGGAGTATTCGGAGCAGCCTCGCTGAAAGGAATATCGCCGGAGTTCTCGATTGACTTCGCGCGCGCTTTTGCGGCCAGCGCTCCGGACTGCTCTACGTCGAACTGCGTAATGATTTGCGGCTTGCCCTTGTCGAAAACCTGAAAGTCCTCTTCGTGAAGATTCCCGATTGCGTGCCCCAAGGAGTCGCGGACTACCGCGCGCACCACCACCAGCTTTACATTTACCCTGAAGGTAGTGGGTTCGTCGTGGGCGACGACTTCTGCTGAAGTCTCCTTTGTTTCGGGTTGCGGGGCGGGGCTTGTAGCCGGGGCCTGCGCGTCCTGCGTGAGTGCCGTTGGACAAGCGAAAAATAACAAGGTGCAGAGGAGTAAAAAGACGTGCGAACAAGCGGCGACGAATATGGTTCTCGCTGCACCGCTGGCCGCAAAAAGCCGCCTGGCTTCCGGAGAACTTCTCATAAAAACTTCCGCAATCGCCGGGGAAAGGCAGGGCGTCCCGCAGTCGATCATCCCATCAGTCGGGATTCCCTTCCAATGCTGCGCAACAGTGTACACCCGTCACAGCCGGCGCGCGACAGGTTGTGTGGAGGACGATATTTTCTGGCAGTGCTCGTACCAGATTGGATCCGAACCGTTGTCGAAAACCGAACAGCCCCATGCTAGCTTGTAGCAGTATTCGCACATTATGAAATTCGATTGGAGTGAAGGCGCCCTGGCGGAAGGCCTGCGATTGTACGAAGCAGGCGAGTTCTTTACTGCGCATGAGGCGTGGGAAACCGTGTGGCTGGCGGCGCCTGAACCGGAGAAGACATTCTTGCAGGGAGTGATACAGGTGACTGCGGCGTTTCATCACCTGCGCCGTGACAATCTGCTGGGAACGATGCTGCTTCTTCAAGCTGCGCTAGGGCGGCTCGACCGCTATCCGGCAAGCTTCGGAGGAATCTCAGTCACACTGCTGTGCCAAGACATTCGGGAGTGCCTGCGGACACTCGAGGCCGGTAAATCGGCATCTCAACTTCCTTCGCCCCGGATACAACCAAGCTAGCTGGCCTCGGTGGCTCTCAAACCTTCAACCAAACCACTGGAAAATCATGGCTGAGTTTGCGGAAGTCAGAATCGCTCGTCACCAACGTAGCCTTGTGTTCGATCGCCAGCGCCGCCGCGAAGCTATCCGCGTAGTGGAGTTTGTAGCGGGCCTTTACCTCCGCGGCTCTGAGTGCCCTCTGCGGCGTCGCGTCCAGCATTTCAATCGATAGCGGACTCAAGATCTGCACAGCAGTGCGCGCTGCCTCCGGGCCAGAGTCGCGCAGAATTCTGCCGTAAACCTCTCCGTAATTCACCGCCGACATCATCACCCTGGCGCGTCCTCGCCGGGCTTCCATGAGCAGCTCCTCAACTTTGGAAGCGCCAGGCTTATCCTGCGCAAAAGCAAATAGCGCGCTGGCATCGAAGACATAGGTCCTCATTTATCGTGCTTGCCTTCCTCGCGATGTTCTTTTTCCCAGTTAGCCAGAAGGTCAGGGCCGTGCGCCAAGAAACCCCTGACCCGGCTAATGTACTCATCGGTGTCGGGTTGCAAGACAATGCGGCCGAATTGATCTTCCAGAATCTTGACCCTGGTTCCCGCTGCGATCTTATGTTTTCGGCGAAGCGCGGCCGGAATGACAAGTTGGCCCTTCGATGTGACGGTAGCACTCATGTCTGACATGCCTTACATTGTATCTCAAGTAAGACAGTTTTCCCCAATGTAAGAAACAGATGCCTCAAGGGGCAGCGAGCCCTGCCAGGCCCTCTGACTCCCACAGCAAGGGACATTCGCCTCCCAAAGGCCAGACGGAACGCGGGATCCTCGGGCCTCGCCTCTACATACCAGAAAAACGGTACGCTTCTCCCTGAATCACCCTAGCGACCAACCACAGTCGCTCCGTGCATCATCTTGTTTCAGTCGACGGAAGAGGGCGCCAGACGGCTGTTTGGCACCCCAGAAAGAGGTTAGACATGTGGCCAAGAACAGTTTTCTTCTGTTGCCTGTCATTCTGGCTTCTGCCTTCGACAGCGCGCAAATCCTGGACGAAGTACCAGGAGCAGCACAATCCGATCTCAAGACTGCGTTCGTTGGGAGGGCTTTAACATGTGCTTGCCCATTCACCATCGTCGATCACGTGCCTTTTCTGTGGCGTGCAGATCTCAAGCCACTTACTCTTTAGCGCGACAGCCTCTACGACGATGCGAACGGGCTCGTCAATATCACGCGAAAAAAAAGAGCAGCGACCGGCAAGATTAGCAGGGCCGCTAGCGGCACATGATAGCTCTGCAACACGGGACAGCAATGCGCATGTGCTAGATTCCACAGGTGCAACGGTTCCCAACTTCATACGGTTCAAACTTAGAGTCAAGGTTAAAAGTCTTGGTTAGAGGTTCTGCTAGATGCCCCTTCCATCACAGCCCGTTGTCTGGCCCGGCCGCCCATACCCGTTAGGCTCAACCTGGGACGGCGAAGGCGTTAACTTCGCGCTGTATTCCGAGCACGCCGAGAAGGTCGAGCTTTGTTTATTTGACAGCGCCGGCAGACGCGAGAGTCTTCGCATAACGCTTCCCGAGCAGACTGACATGGTTTGGCACGGCTATCTGCCAGAAATACGTCCTGGCCAGTTGTATGGATACCGTGTCTACGGGCCCTATGCTCCCGAGCAAGGCCATCGTTTTAATCATCACAAACTGCTGCTGGATCCCTACGGCAAGCAGGTGTACGGGGCAATCCGTTGGAGCGACTCACATTTTGGATACAAGGTCGGGAACAAGCAGGAAGACCTTTCTTTCGACCGGCGCGACGATGCCGCCGGAATGCCGAAGAATCAAGTCATCGATTCCGCTTTCACCTGGGGAACGGATCGGCCGCCCGCCATCCCCTGGCACGAAACCGTGATCTACGAACTCCAGGTGAAGGGATTCACGATGTGCCATCCGGATGTTCCGCCCCACCTGCGCGGAACCTACGCCGGACTGGCGACCGCTCCGGTCATCGAATACCTCACGCGGCTCGGCGTGACGTCAGTCGAGCTTATGCCGGTGCACGCTTTCGTAGACGACCGCCAACTGGTCGAGCGCGGCCTGCGCAACTATTGGGGTTACAACTCGATTGGCTTTCTCGCGCCCGAACCGCGCTACCTCGCGACCGGCTCGATCGCTGAATTTAAAACCATGGTCAAGGTTTTGCACTCGGCCGGATTGGAAGTAATTCTTGACGTGGTCTACAACCATACCGCGGAAGGCAATCACCTGGGCCCAACGCTCTCGTTGAAAGGCATCGACAACAGCACATATTACCGCTTGTCCCCCGCGAATCCCCGCTACTACAACGACTACACGGGAACCGGAAACACGCTGAACATGCGGCATCCGCGCGTGCTGCAACTCATCATGGATAGCCTGCGCTACTGGGTTCTCGAAATGCACGTCGACGGTTTTCGCTTCGACCTGGCTGCAACCCTCGCCCGGGAACTCCATGCAGTCGACCGCCTCGGCGCATTTCTCGACATCATTCACCAGGACCCCGTGCTCTCACAAGTGAAGCTGATTGCCGAGCCCTGGGATCTTGGCGAAGGTGGATATCAGGTAGGAAACTTTCCCGTCGGATGGGCGGAGTGGAACGATCGCTATCGTGATACCGTGCGCAAATATTGGAAAGGCGACGGCGGTGTCGTTGGAGATCTCGCTTATCGCCTCACCGGCTCCAGCGATCTCTACGCGCACAGCGGCCGGCGTCCTTACGCCAGCGTAAATTTTGTCACCGCTCACGACGGCTTCACCTTGCAGGATCTGGTCAGCTACAACGAAAAACATAACGAAGCCAACGGCGAAAACAACCGCGACGGCAACAACGACAACCGAAGCTGGAATTGCGGCGCGGAAGGTCCCACTGACGACGCGAACATTCAAGCACTGCGTGCCAAGCAGAAACGGAACTTCATCGCAACGCTGCTGCTCTCCCAAGGCGTGCCCATGATGTATGCCGGAGATGCGATTGGCCACACGCAGATGGGAAATAACAATGCCTATTGCCAGGACAATCAGATCAGTTGGCTAGGCTGGGTTCTTCAGCCGGAAGATCGCAACCTGCTGGCGTTTGTCCAGCGCATGATCAACTTTCGCAAGCGGCATCCGGTGTTCCGTCGCAGGCGTTTTTTTCAGGGCCGCCCCATCAAAGGCGCAAACGTAAAGGATGTGCTGTGGCTGAATCCAAAGGGCTCGGAGATGAGCGAAGACGAATGGCGCGACGCGTCGGTGCGATGCCTTGGAATGTTTCTCGCGGGCCAGGGGCTGGAAGAGACCGATGAGCGCGGCCGTAAGGTTGGCGACGAAAACTTTCTTGTGCTGCTGAATGCTCATCATGAAGACGTTGCATTCACGTTGCCGGCGTTCCATCCCGGATTTGTCTGGGGCGCGTGGATGGATACATCTCGAGATGATGGCTTGCATCCCGCAGGCACTTATGATTCCGGCGCGGTCTACCCCTTGCAGGCACGCTCTCTCGCTGTGCTGATGGAGCGCCACGGCAACGGCGGTGGAAACGATAAAAAGGAAGAGACGAAAGAAGAGAGCAATGAAGCGCCGTCATAACATGCCGTTTGGCGCGGAGTGCAATGATGACGGGAGCGTCCGTTTTCGCCTGTGGGCTCCGGCCGCGCACAAGGTTGATCTCTGCCTCGTCGGCTCGAACAGTTCAAAAGCTCTTTCCATGGAACCAAGCGATCAGGGCTGGTTTGAGTTAGCGACGGACGCAGCCAAGGCAGGAACCCAATACCGCTTCCGAATCAATGGCGGTCAGGAAGTTCCCGACCCTGCTTCTCGCTTCCAGCCAGAAGATGTGCATGGGCCAAGTGAAGTGATCGATGCGACAACTTTCGACTGGCGAGACGAAGCCTGGCGCGGTCGCCGATGGGAAGAAGCGGTCATCTACGAACTTCATGTCGGAGCGTTCACGCCGGCGGGCACATTTTCCGCCGCGGCCGAGCGTCTCGATTATCTGGCAGATCTTGGGATCACAGCGATCGAACTCATGCCGGTTGCCGATTTTCCCGGCCGGCGCAATTGGGGCTACGACGGCGTACTTCCGTTCGCGCCCGACAGCTCCTACGGCCGCCCCGAAGATCTAAAGGCGCTAATTCAGAGTGCGCACGATCGCGGGCTGATGATTTTCCTCGATGTGGTCTACAACCATTTCGGCCCGGAAGGAAATTATCTCAATTCCTACGCACCGCGATTTTTTACCGACCGACACAAGACTCCGTGGGGCAACGCAATCAATTTCGATGGACCCGAGAGCCGCACCGTCCGCGACTTCTTCATTCACAACGCTTTGCACTGGCTAAACGAATATCACTTCGACGGACTCCGCCTCGATGCAGTTCACGCAATCCTTGACGACTCCGCGCCTCACATCCTCACTGAACTTGCGGATGCGGTGCGAAGTTCCATCGAGCCGGATCGCCAAGTCCAGCTTATTTTGGAAAACGATCACAATCAGGCGCGCTACCTGCAACGCACGGGGCACTGCCAGATCCAGGGCTACAACGCGCAATGGAATGACGATATCCACCACACCCTGCACGTTTTAATCACTGGCGAGCACGATGGTTATTATTCGGATTATGCGGAGCGTCCGCTTGATCAGTTAGGCCGCTGCCTGGCTGAGGGATTCGCCTATCAGGGCGAGCGTTCTATCTTGCGCAACGGGAAAACTCGCGGCGAACCAACCGCTGGTCTACCTCCCAGCGCATTTATTTCTTTCCTGCAGAATCACGACCAGATTGGCAATCGTGCGTTCGGCGAGCGCATTGCAACCCTCGCAGAGCCGCGAGCAGTGCGGGCAGCCACGGCGATTCTTCTGCTTGCCCCATCTCCGCCATTGCTTTTCATGGGCGAAGAGTTCGGCAGTAAGGCTCCGTTTCTTTTTTTCTGCGATTTCGAGAAAGGTCTCGCCGAAGCAGTCGCGGCGGGACGGCGCAATGAATTCGCTCGCTTCGCCAGATTCAACGATCCCGCTTCGCGCGCAGGCATCCCCGACCCAAACGCCGCTTCAACGTTTGACACTTCGCGCCTCGATTGGAAAGACCTGGCGCAAACGCCGAATCGCGATTGGCTGGACTTCTATCGCCAACTCCTGAAACTGCGATGTCAACACATTGTTTGTCACCTGGCGGAAGCATGCGCCATCCAAGCACATTATGAGGTGCTCGAAGATCGTGCTCTCACCGCGCATTGGGATTTTCCAGACGGCGCGAGGCTCGATCTCCTGGCAAATCTCAGTGCAGATTCTCTCTCGTTCACTCCTCCAACTTCTAAACTGATTTATGCAAGCGAGGAAGTGAGTGACGATGCTCTAAACCGAGGAACGCTGCCCGCGTGGTCTGTGGCCTGGTTTTTAGCATGATGAAGGCTGAATCCAAACTTCCGCGCGCGACCTATCGTCTGCAGCTTAATCGCGACTTTACCTTCAACCAGGCGAAGGCAATAGTTCCCTACCTTGCCGCGCTGGGCATCAGTCATTGCTACATTTCTCCATGTTTAAAGGCGCGCCCCGGAAGCATGCACGGCTACGACATCGTCGATCACAACTCGCTCAATCCGGAAATCGGAAGCCCCGAAGAATTCGATGGCTTTGTGGCCGCTCTCCACCAACACGATATGGGACTGATTCTCGACATCGTCCCCAACCATATGGGAGTGATGGGCAGCGACAATGCGTGGTGGCTCGATGTCCTGGAGAACGGCGAAGCCTCGTCCTACGCCGGTTTTTTCGATATCGACTGGCATCCTCTGAAAGACGAACTCGAATCGAAAGTGCTCGTGCCGGTGCTGCACGACCATTACGGCGCGGTGCTCGAAAGCGGCGAGTTGAAACTGGTTTTCCATCCCGAGCGCGGCGAGTTTGATATTTCCTATCGCGATCATCGCTTCCCCGTGAACCCCAGGGTTTACCCTCGAATCCTCGAGCGGGCCACGGGCAAGCTGTCGGCACGACTGGGCGAGCAAAATTTAGACCTGTTGGAATTTCAAAGCTTGATCGCATCTTTCGGGCACTTGCCGGCACGTCAGGAAGTGAGCAGCGATCGCGCGATCGAGCGCAATCGCGACAAGGAAATTCACAAGCGCAGGCTGGCAGAAGTTTGCGCGCGGGCGCCGGAAATAGCGGCCGCCGTGAACGAAGCCGTCGACTCGATCAACGGAAATCCCGCAGACCCCGCGAGCTTCGAGCAACTCCACGAACTCATCAAAGCACAAGCCTTCCGCCTGGCGAACTGGAGAGTCGCCGCCGACGACATCAACTATCGGCGCTTCTTCGACACCAACGATCTCGCCGCCCTTCGCACGGAAAACGAGACCGTGTTTGAAGCAACTCATCGTCTGGTTCTGAAGTTTATGGCCGAGGGAAAAGTCGACGGCCTGCGCATCGACCATCCCGATGGCCTCTACGATCCCGCGCAATATTTCGAACGCCTTCGCCAGGCTATCGCAGCCGCCGTAAATGATCCGGAAAACGAATCGCGTTATGTAGTGATTGAGAAAATCCTTACCGGCGCAGAACGCCTGCCCGCCGGGTGGCCAATTTGCGGCACAACCGGCTACGATTTCGCAAACCTCGTGAACGGATTGTTTGTCGATCCCGCGGCCGTCAGCCGCTTCGAGCGCATTTACCGAAATTTTATCGGCGACACCATCGATTTCGACGATCTCGCTTATCGTTGTCGAAAACTTATTGTCAGGGTCGCTCTGGCCAGCGAGTTGAACGTGCTGGCCCATCAACTTTCGCGCATCGCGCTCGCCAAGCGGCACACTTGCGATTTCACTCTCAACAGCCTGCGGGATGCGCTAACCGAGGTGGTCGCCAGCTTTCCTGTGTACCGCACTTACATCAGCCTCTCCGGCGTCGCAGAGACAGATGTGTCTTACATCGGCACCGCCATCAATTCGGCAAAGGCAAAAAGCCCGGCCAACGACACCAGCGTCTTCGATTTCATTCGTCGGGTACTTCTCACTCGCATCGCCGAAGGCCACGACGATGGCTACCGAAGTGCGGTTACCGCTTTCGCAATGAAATTCCAGCAGTTCACCAGCCCAGTGATGGCGAAAGGGCTGGAAGACACGGCCTTTTACCGCTACCACCGTCTCATCTCGTTGAACGACGTTGGCGGCGATCTTCACCGCTTCGGAATCGCCTCGCCTGAGTTTCATCGGGCAAATGCAGAACGTCTTCGCGATTGGCCGCACACCATGCTCGCGACCAGCACGCATGACTCAAAACGTTCTGAGGACGTGCGCGCCCGGATCAATGTGCTCTCAGAAATGACTGCGCTGTGGCGAATGCGAGTACGCGATTGGAAGCGCTTCAATCGCAGCCACAGGTCCGTGGTCGATGACAAGCCAGCCCCTTCGCCGAATGATGAGTACATGCTTTATCAGACGTTGGTGGGCGCCTGGCCGCTCGAACCTCTGGGCGACAAGAACGATTGGAAGACTTTTTCGGAGCGGATCGAAAACTACATGCTGAAGGCGATCCGCGAGAGCAAGCGCAACACCAGTTGGATCAATCAGAATATTCCTTACGAAAACGCAGTTTCGAAATTCGTGAAGGCATTGCTGAATCCCGGCGCCAAGAACCGTTTTCTGAACGACTTCATTCCCTTCCAGCGCCTTGTAGCTCGCATTGGCCTGTGGAACAGCCTGTCGCAGACGCTGCTCAAGCTGACCACGCCGGGCGTTCCCGACATCTATCAAGGCAACGACTTGTGGGATTTCAGCCTGGTCGATCCCGACAACCGGCGTCCGGTCGACTACGACCACCGCCGGCAAATGTTTGAAAGTATCCGAAAATGGAGTGCCAGCCCGGATGCAGCATCAGTGAGCCGACTCCTTGAAACCCCCGAGGACGGCCGTCTCAAAATGTATGTGATCTGGAAAACGCTCTGCCTGCGCAAACAGTGGCCCGAGGTTTTTCAGCACGGAGAATATCTGCCGCTCACCGTTCAAGGAGCGAAAGCGGATCACGTTGTAGCATTCATTCGAAAAGATGAGCACGCGAGTGTGCTCGTAGTGGTTCCGCGGCTGGTCGCCAGTGCGCTAGCCGACAGCAATCTGCCGCCGACAGGATCAAGTGTGTGGGGCGATACTCAGGTTTTGCTTCCAAGTGGGAGCATGTCCAAAAATTATCAGAACGCATTTACCGGAGAAGCCAAAGACATTCCAATAGGCGACGCAAAGATTGCTGTCTCAGATCTTCTCGCACACTTCCCCGTTGCAGTTTGCCTGCTAGGCACATCGTCTTCCGAATAAGTAGCATCGACTCCATTTCCAGGTATTGCCGCCCTTGCGTTAGTCCCGTTTGCCGACGATACTGGAGTGTTACCCGAAAACTTATAAACGACATCATGAAAACGACAATCTCTCTCACTACGCCTGCTCAACTCGAAACCGAATCTCTCGTCGCCATCGTGCTCAACCACGCCGACCCTACAGGAGAAAAAAACAAAGACGCTAAGCCGCAACTCAAGCTCGCGACCAGTGATACCGCTGTTCAATCCGTCCCCGCCGATCTTCTTGTTAGCGGCGAATTAACCGGCAAGCCCTTTGAAATGAATCTGCTGCATAAGCCCGCCGGACTCAAGGCCAAGCGCCTGCTGCTGATCGGCGGAGGATCGGCGAAAAAATTCACCAGCTACGAACTGCGCCGCATTGCCGGAGCCGCCGTACGCACGCTGAAGTCGCGCGGAATCCGCAGCTTCGCCTTCATTGCACCTCCCAACATTCCCGCCGTAGAAGCCGTGCGGGCGATAGTCGAGGGCGCGCTGGTCGGCAACTTCGATCCTGATTACTACCGCAGCGATCGCAAAGATCAGAAGATTGACGCACTTACGATCCTGGCCAGCGGTAACAGCGATCATGCCGCACTCGACAAAGCTGCCCACGAAGCGCAAGTGATCGGCGAATCGCAGAACTTCACGCGCGACTTGGTGAACGAGCCTTCCAATCGCATGACTCCTACCATCCTCGGCGACCGCGCCAAGAAGATGTGCGAGGAAGTTGGTTTGAAATGTGAAGTTTACGGCGCCGACAAGATCAAAGAATTAAAGATGGGCGCGTTCTGGAGCGTGGCACAAGGTTCCGACGAGCCACCCGCGCTGATCGTGATGAAATACGAGCCCGCCGGCGCGCCAGAAAAACCCGTCTTAGGCCTTGTGGGCAAGGGAATTACGTTTGACACCGGCGGCATCTCGATCAAACCCGCCGATGGCATGGAGAAGATGAAGTACGACATGGCCGGCGGCGCAACCATGATTGGCGCCATGCGCGCCATCGCGCTGCTGAAGCCGAAAGTGAAGGTGATCGGCATCGTTTGCGCGACTGAGAATATGCCTTCAGGTAAAGCGCAGAAGCCGGGCGACGTGCAGATTGCAATGTCAGGCAAGAGCATCGAAATCATTAACACCGATGCCGAAGGCCGGCTCGTGCTGGCCGATGGTCTGCACTATGCCAAGCAACTGGGCGCGACGCATCTCGTCGATGCGGCAACGCTGACCGGCGCAGTCGTGATTGCGCTCGGGTTCCAAAACGCTGGCATCTTCGCCAACGATGACGATATGTATGAGCGCTTCCACAAAGCCAACGCCGAAGCCGGAGAAAAAATGTGGCGCTTGCCGATCGATGACGAATACAAAGAGAACATCAAGTCCACCATCGCCGACATGGTCAACTCCGGCGGACGCTGGGGCGGCGCCATCAACGCGGCCATGTTCCTGAAAGAGTTCGCCGAAGACACTCCGTGGATTCACCTCGACATCGCCGGCACCGCCTGGATGGAAGACCAAAAACCGTGGATCGCCAAAGGCCCCTCGGGGATCGCTCTGCGCAGCCTGGTGGAGTTTGTGAAGGGCTTTGCGGGATAGAAAATGAAGGCCGCACCGTTCGCGTGGGTCGCCGAGACTTTAGGTCATTCTTGTGACAGCGTTTTCGGCTCCGATGTCATCTTATGCGCGGAGGGTGCTCATGAAAGCTCTACTGCTGGTTGGAGTTGTGGTGCTGGTGCTTGGAGTTATTTCGTTCTTCGTTCCCTTTCCGCATTCCGAACACCACGGCGTCAGCCTGGGCGACGCGCACGTGGGCGTCACAACGCACGACGATGAGAGGATCCCGCCGGTCGTAAGCGTGGTTCTGATCGTCGCGGGTGCTGGACTGATGATCGCCGGCAGAAAGAGCTAGGACGCCACATCTAGTCCACTAGGGATGAGGCGTGATCGCAATGATGGTAATCACGGGAGATCGTTTCTTCCCCTTCGTCTCGTCAGGGCCGTAGTGCCAGAATATGCGGTAGCCCGCGGGCGTGTTGTTTTGAGCATACGCCTCGAATACCTTCTCGGCTTTGGCACCGGTCAGCGAAGTGAACTCGTGCGTGTTAAGGCTGGGATGGTGCGGGTCGATTTCGAGGTAGCCGAGCGCCTTTCGAACCTGCTCAAAAATTGAAGCTCTCGACTTGCTGTTTTCGAGAGCGGAAAATTGCTCGTCTGCTGTCGCAGTGAATCTGAGTTTTCGTTGCACGCCTATTCCTCGGCGTGCTTGGCAAACGAGCCGCGATAAACGGTCTTGCCTTCCGCGGACTCCCTCAAACCTCGTTTTACACTGGCCAGGGCTGGCGGATTTTCGTAAAGCCACATCTCGCTGGCGGGAACAGCCTTTACCGGATCAAGAATGAGTTGGCCGAGGCTATTCCTGTAGATGTTGTACGCCGTCGCTCCAGCCAAAGCTTCTCCCAGGGATAAGCGTCTCTTTGCGTCTGGCTGCGCGAACTCTGAAACCAACTGGAAATTGGCATCTCTAACAATTGGGGAACTCGGCATAAAACCCAACATAGCATTAGTAGGAATATGCGTCAAGTGGGCTGCGCCCACTAATCTAATTTTGTGCGAATCATGGTGACTCCGCTGCACTTTGCACTGCTTTCGGTGCAATTCGCCGTAAGTCATTGAATTCATTGTAGCTGCTAGATATTGACGGAATGCGCGCCACGTCGGGTGACAATTGGCGATCTGAACCTTGCGAGGAATGCCATTTGCTGAGCCGGAAACGGCCCTAGGAGCGCGAGTAAGGACACGGGTGGACCTCAGGGTCACTCCGAAAAGAAACGCGATCCTGGGGCGTCCTAGCGAGAACGCCGCTCCCGCTCTATAGCCAGGAGTTAATACCTCAACGACTTACAAACAGTTTCAACAACTTACACCGAATTTCAACAACTTACGAAAAATACCAAGGCTCAGGCACTGAATCTCTCAGCGGCGCGCGCCTTCGCCTTGGCCGCTTCCTCCTCGCGATTCTTCGGAGTCGCGGTGGTTTCGAGCGAATGGAGCAGACGAGCGGAGATGGCGGCTACTTCATCGACCGCGGCCAGGAACGAAGCTTCGTTGGCCTTCGATGGTTTATTGAAGCCGGTGATCTTCCTCACGAATTGCAGAGACGCGGCTCGAATCTCTTCGGCATTGACTGGCGGGTCAAAGTTGAAAAGCGTTTTGATATTTCTGCACATTGATAGAACCTCGACAAGATTAGGACCTCGACAAGAAATGTTTCTAGCGGCGTGAAAATGTAAGTTTGCCATAACTGTCGAATGAAGAAAACAGAAACGGGCGGAGTGCCTACACGATGCACTTTAGCAATGGCCGTTTATTGTGTGTGGCGCGCCTGATTTACGACTTTGTGCACGGCTTCGACCACAGCATCGGGCCGGTCGAACTGGATGAAGTGTCCGCTGTTCTTGGCGATCACGTGCGTTCCGCGCGTCGAAAGGTGCGCCAACTCATCCTGCATCTGTTGCCAGGCGTCACCGGCGGGCTTGATCAGGTCATCGGGCAGATCGGGTTGGGAGTTGTTGGGATCTTCCGAGAGGACAGTGAGCGGCATGTCGCCGATCTTGCCAGCCGTGGCCGCCTGCGCGGCGCTTTCGGAAATTGCTTTCCATTCCGCTGCACCCTCGCGCGCGTTATGGAAGTTGCATTCGGCGGCGCGCACTTCGGCATCGGGCCCGCAGAACCCCATAAGGCGCGGGATTCCGAATGGCATTGTGAATTCCATAAATTCCTGCTCGCGCACCCAGGTCGCGTCCATATCGTTTAGGGCAGGAGGCAGACGTTTCTGCTGCTCGGGGTGGGACGAGTCGACCAAGACCATGCCCGCGACTTCGCTGCGATAAAGACTGGCATAGAGGCGCACATCGAACCCTCCCATGGAGTGACCAACTAAAACGTAGGGCGCGGGGATTCCGGCATTGTGAAGGAGTGTGTGCAATTCTTCGGCGAAGACTTTGCTCGTGCGGGAGCGCGGGCTGGTATCGCTGTAGCCAAGCCCGGCGCGATCATAGGAACAGACGCGCGTGAATTGCGCGATCTTCGGCTGCACTTTTTGCCACGAGAAAAATGAATCGCCGAGGCCGGATTCGAGAATTACAGTGGGAGAGCCCTGGCCCGTGCAATCGATATGCATCTTGTAGCCGCCGACGTCGACGAGTTGACCGGGCATGGGGTGGGCGCGGCGATCGAGGGTGGCGGAGACGGATTGGTAAACAGCTCCGGCAGCGGCAAAAAGAATTGCGACGCCCACCAGACCGATGATTATGCGTCTCACCCAGCGGCTCGACTGCATGGCGGAGGGCATGGTCTGGGTCATGGTACGTTTCTTCTGGCTCGACGCGAACATAGCCTGCCCCTTCGACAGGCTCAGGGCAAGCTCCGAGCGAAGCCGAGGGGAGTGTCCGCGCCACACGATTCTATCCACACAAGTTTATCCGGGTTACATGACCGGCGGAACTGTGATGCCCATGACTGCCAGAGTGCGAATCAGTTCGCGGCGAACTACTGCTACGGTGGCCAGCAGAAATTGCTTTCGCTTCTTATCCGGCTCGCTCAGGATGGGATGGCGGTGATAAAAGGCGTTGAAGAGCTGCGCCAGTTGGAAGGCGTGCTTGGCCAGGTAGGCCGGCTCTGTGGTCGCGATGCATTGATCCACGATGTAGGATGTTTTCGCCGAGGCTTGCCAGAGTTCCCAGAATTCGTCCGCACTGGCATCCGCCAAGAATTTTGCAAAGTCCGCGCCAGCCCCGGCAGCGTCTTTGAAGAAAGTGTCGGGATCGATTGCAGCCTTCTTGAAGATGCTCGTCGCGCGAACTACCGCATATTGCGCGTAGGGACCGGTTTCGCCTTCGAAGCTGAGCGCTTCTTTGAAGTCGAAGGCGATCACCGACAGTTTGGTGAACTTCAGCATGAAGTAACGGAGCGCGCCGATGGCAATTTGCGTGGCGATGGAGAAACGCTCGGCATCGGTGAGCTGGGGATGGCGGGAATCCACCTCGGTTTTGGCCGAGACGATGAGTTGATCGAGCAGGTCATCGGCCTTGACGCCGAAGCCTTTGCGTCCGCTGACCCCAATGAAGGGCCGCGTCTTGTCTTCTTCGCTCAGATCGTAGCCGAGTTCGGCCGCGCAGCCAGGAGTCAGCACGACCATGCCGTAGGAAAAGTGCGTGAAATGATCGGCCGCCTCTCCGTGACCCAGATCGCGCAGGGCTTCTTTGACGGTGTCTTGCGCTTCCGACTGGCGGGCGTCAATGACGTTGTAGTTTTCGGCGACGTCGCCGAAGTGCGGATGTTCTTTCTCGCCTTCTGTGGAAGAAATCCAACACTCGTGCTGGTTGGGATAGCGATAAAACTTGCGGTAGCCAAAATCGCGGCCGAGCAGGCCGAACTTCCACATGTGATACGCGATATCTTTGCCCACGTAGCCGACGGTGCCGTTGGAGCGGACGATTACTTTCTGGTCTTCTTCGGAAATTCCTGAGGGACGAATATCAACACCTGGTCTAAGCGGGATCGGAACCAAGACGTCATCCAGGTCGTCTGTTATTTCTGAGTCGTTCGCCTCCTTTGGAGTGTCGGCAGTCGCGGACGAGGCGTCCGCGGCTCCATGAGCTTTGCTCGTGCCCGCGCGGCGCATGATCCAGCAGCCTTTGTTCTTGCCTTCGTTCTCATACGTGAGAACGCCCGCTTCTTTCAGCTTGGTGAAGGCCGCATCCCAGAAATGCAGGTGCAGGATTTCGCTCTCGCGCGGGAGAAAATCGTATTCGATGTCGAGGCGGTCCATGGTCTCGAGATGGCGGCGGAGCACGGCAGTCGAAATCAGTTCGGCGATCGCTGCAGTATCGCTCGATGCGTCTTCGATGGCATGGAGAGTTTCGCGACGTGCCTGCAGATTATTTTTATCCTGCGCATACCACTGCGAGACACGGGCGTAGAGATCCCAGCAGTAGTAATCGAAACGAGGCTGACGTGTGAGGGCTTCGATTTCTGCGCGAGACTTTTTCTCGATATGCGTGAAGCCCACAACCACGTCGGCGACCTGCACGCCAGTGTTGTCGATGTAATTCTGCACGTCGACTGCGCGGTCCTCGTAACGTAGCAGGCGGACGAATGTGTCCCCGAGAATGGCGTTGCGCAGGTGGCCGATGTGCGCGGCTTTGTTGGGATTGATGCTGGTGTGCTCGACCAGAATCTTTCCCGCTGGAATTTCGGCGGGAGGTTTCTGGTCGGCGCTGAGCGCAGCGGCTAGCGAAGCGCGATCGATTTTGACATTCAGGTAGCCGGGAGGCGCGACCTGCATTTCAGCGATGCCCTCGATGGGTCCGACGCCGGTGCGGATGGCTTCGGCAATCTTCAGCGGGGCGGTGCGCAGCGGCTTGGCGAAGGGAAAAAGGGGAATTGCAAAATCGCCGAGTTCGACTTTCGGAGGCTGTTCGATGACCACGCTGGGCAGAGACGCATCGGGATAACGGCTGCGGAGGAACTCTGCGATGCGCCGTGCTAGACGGTGTTCGAGATCGCGATACAAAGGCTTCCCTGCTTCCCTCAGAGTTGTTTCAGGAGACAGTGATTTTAGCAGAGCGCGTGGCAGATGCAGGTTTGACGCGAGATGCAGCGTTCCCTATGATGAAAAATCGGGCGAAATCAGTCGTTCGTCGTCGGTCGTTGGTCGTTCGCCAACCGCTTGAACAATCGGGTGTTTTGAATTCGCCAACGACCAACGACGAACAGCCAACGACGGTTTTCCATGCGCATAGCGTATCTTGAGTGTTTTTCCGGCATGAGCGGCGACATGTTTCTGGGCGCGCTGGTGGATGCCGGAGTTCCGCCGCAACTCTTGGAAGAGACCGTGGCGGCGCTTGGGCTTGGGGCTCGTCTGGAAATATCTCGCGTGGGGCGCAGTGGGATTTCGGCTACAAAAGTGAACGTTTGGGTGGATGGCGAGAAGGATTTGCCGCGGGAGGAATATTGGAAACAGCAGGATTCTCGGTCTGCTGAGCATTCCCACCACGAGCATGACCATGAGCATGATGCGCATTCACATTCCCATCCTGGTGAGAAGCGGGCGGGATTGGCCGCTTCACACGAGCATGAGCCACACCAGCATAGTCGCGGCTTAACCGAGATTCGGGAGATCATTTCTGCAGCGGCGATTTCAGAGGGCGCTAAGAAAACTGCCATCGCGATCTTCGAGGCTTTGGGCCGGGCGGAGGCGAAGATTCACAATGCTTCCATCGAGAGCGTGCACTTTCATGAAGTCGGTGCCGTGGACGCGATGGTGGACATCGTTTGCGCGGCCGTGGGGGCTGAAGCGCTCGGCGTGGACGAAATTATCTGTTCTTCCCTGAACGTCGGCGGCGGGATGCTGAAGTGTGCGCATGGAACGTTTCCGGTTCCTGCTCCGGCCACGGTGGAGTTGCTGAAAGACGCACCTGTGTATGCTTCGGGCTTGCAGGCAGAGTTGGTTACGCCGACGGGCGCGGCGATCGTGAAGATTCTGGCTTCGCGTTTCGCGGCGTTTCCTGAGATGAGGATTGAGAAGTCGGGCTACGGCGCTGGATCGCGGGATTTTCCGGGGCATCCAAATGTGGTGCGGCTGACGATTGGTGAGTCTACATCGAGCTATCTGGCTGCGAAAACGGCGTCGGAAACGATTACTGTGCTGGAAGCGAATCTTGACGATTTAAATCCCCAGGTATTTGGGTATGTGATGGACCAGTTGTTCGAAGAATCTGCGCTGGATGCTTTTGTGGTGCCAGTGCAGATGAAGAAGAATCGTCCGGGGACGTTGTTGACGGTTTTATGCAAGCCTGAAGACGCGAGCCGACTGACGCAATTGATCTTCTCTGAAACGACTACGCTCGGTGTGCGGCGGCGCGATGAGATGCGGCAGACTTTGGCGCGGCGGTGGGAGAATGTGCGTACTCCGTGGGGCGAGGTGCGGATTAAGATTGCCAGCATGAATGGGACGGTTACAAATTATTCTCCGGAGTATGAGGATTGCAGACAGATCGCTGCTGAGCATCATGTGCCGCTGAAGACTGTGATTCAGGAAGCTGCTCGCGCTTATCTCGGTGACGCTGCAAAACCTTAAACACAGGGGACACAGAGGTTCACAGGGTAATTCAAAAGACTTTATGAGCAGGAAGTTTTACATCACTACGCCGATTTATTACGTGAATGCGCGGCCGCATATTGGGCACGCTTACACCACGATTGCTTGCGACACGATTGCGCGGCGGCAGCGCCTGCTGGGCGCGGACACTTTTTTTCTCACTGGCACCGACGAGCACGGGCAGAAGATTGAGCGGGCTGCGGAGGCCGCGGGCAAGACTCCGCAGCAGTATGCGGATGAGATTTCGGCGGAGTTCCGGCGGTTGTGGAAGCGGATGGGAATTTCGAATGACGACTTCATCCGCACCACGGAAGACCGGCACAAGAAGCGCGTGCAGGAACTTTTCCGGCGCATTCGCGACAACGGCTACATCTATAAAGGCACTTATACCGGGCAGTACTGCGTGTCCGATGAGCTGTATGTCGACGGAGCGCAGCCGGGCGATCCTTGTCCTACTTGCGGTCGCATCACGGAGACCGTTCAAGAAGAAAATTACTTTTTCAAGCTTTCTGCGTTTCAGGACAAGCTGCTGGAGTTGTATGCGAATCCGGAATTTATCCGTCCGGAGGCGCGGCGCAATGAGGTAATTTCGTTTGTGAAGTCAGGGCTGCGCGATCTTTCCGTCAGCCGGTCGACGTTCACCTGGGGCATTCCGGTGCCCGACGATCCCAAGCATGTGATTTACGTGTGGCTGGACGCGCTGGCGAATTACATTACCGCGATTGGCTACGGATCATCGCACGCGGGGGCGCAGGAGGCGTTTAAGAAATATTGGCCCGCGGATGTGCAGATGATCGGGAAGGAAATTGTCCGCTTTCATTGTGTTTATTGGCCGGCGTTTCTGATGGCGGCGGGGCTTGCTGAGCCGAAGACTATCGTCGCGCATGGATGGCTGCTGTTTGAAGAGAGCAAGATGTCGAAGTCGCGCGGGAATATTGTGCGCACGGAAACGATTCTCGACGTGCTGGGCGCGGACGCGCTGCGTTATTTTTTACTGCGCGAAGTTGTGTTCGGGCAGGATGGATCGTTTTCCTTCGATGCGCTGGTGCAGCGCTACAACTCCGATCTGGCGAATGGCTTGGGAAATCTGGCCAGCCGCACGCTGACCATGATTAACCGCTATTTCAAGGGCGAGGTGCCGTATCCCTCGCATGGGGCTTCGAAGACTGCGGCGGATGATGCTGTCGCCGATGTGGCGCGGAAAACGATTCGCGAATTCGGGACGCTGTTTGATCAGTTCCAGTTTTCGCGCGCGCTCGAAGCGGCGTGGGCGCTGGTGGCGGCGGTCGATAAATATATCGTCGAGAATGAGCCTTGGGCGTTGGGCGAGAAGCAAGATGAGGACAGCCGCTCGCGTTTAACAACCGTGCTCTATACCGCGGCGGAGGCGCTGCGGATCGCAACGGCGCTGGCGCATCCGGTGATGCCGGAAGCTACGGCGAAGATCTGGGTGCAGATGGGGTTGGGAGATATCAAGAAACTCGCTTTGAGTGAACTGACCTGGGGACAACTGCCTTTGGGCACGAAATTGGGCGAGGTGCAGCCCGTGTTTCCGCGCGCCGACAAGAGCGCGATTGAAAGGATGCAGAAGATGGAAGAGGAAGGTAGAAGTACGCCGGCCGAGGCAGTGAGAGAGAGTGCCGCGCCAGCAGAGGTGCAGGCTGTTCCGACGCTTCCGGCGCTTGCTCTTGGGACGATGTCCCCAGTCGTATCGGCAACGAGCGAGAAGATTTCGATCGATGACTTTGCCAAGATCGAACTGCGGGTTGGAGTGGTGAAGGTTGCCGAGAGAGTGCCTAAGGCTGATAAGCTTTTGCGGCTCGAGGTCGATATTGGAACCGAAGTGCGGCAGGTGCTGGCTGGGATCGCCGAGGCGTATGCTCCGGAGTCTCTCGTGGGGCGGAAAGTTGTGATTGTCGCGAATCTTGCGCCGCGGAAGCTGCGTGGGATGGAGTCGAATGGGATGATCGTCGCGGCTTCGCTTGAGGGCGGGAAACCTGTGCTGGCCGGGTTCTTGGAGGATGTGCCGGTGGGGGCGAGGCTGAAGTGAGGGCGTCGTTGCTCCTTCGTCGTTGGTCCTTCGTCGTTGGTCGTTGGCCAACCCTCGGCGGTTGAAGTAGAGCGGGCGGCAGTCATATTGTGGACAGGAAGTCAAAAGCCAGCCGAGCTTTGCTCGGCATGGACGGACGAATGCGTCCGTCCCCACATGGGCAGTGCTGGGCACTGGGATTTTGCCAACGACCAACGACTAACGACCAACGACATGTTTGTCGATTCTCACGCTCATCTTGATGGTAAGCAGTTCGACTCGGACCGCGAGGCGGTGATTGCTCGGGCTCGTGAGGCCGGAGTGCAGGCTATCGTCGCAATCGGCAACGGAGACGGGCCGGCCCAAGTGGATTGCGGAATTCGGTTGGCGGAGAAATACGATTTCATCTACGCGACGCTGGGCATTCATCCGCATGAGGCTCGGCTCGCGGATGAGGCCGCTTACCAGAACATGGAGCGGCTGGCGAAGCGTCCCAAGGTAATTGCCTGGGGCGAGATTGGCTTGGATTATTTCTATGATCACTCACCGCGCGACGTTCAAAAAAATGTATTCACGCGGCAGATGGAACTGGCTGCGGCTGCGAAGTTGCCGATTGTCATTCATTGCCGTCCGTCGGACGCGAGCGAGAATGCGTGGGAAGATTGCCTTGGGCTGATGCAATCGCATTGGGCGGCGAATGGGTTGGGCGGAGTTCTGCACTGCTTCACAGGAAACTGGGCGCAGGCACAGAGCGCGCTTGATATGGGATTCATGATTTCATTCGCCGGCAATGTGACTTTTCCCAAAGCGCAGCAGATTCGCGATGCGGCGGTCGAAGTTCCGCTGGATCGCATGCTGATCGAAACAGATTCACCCTACCTGGCGCCGGTGCCGCATCGCGGCAAGCGCAACGAACCGGCCTTCGTAGCGGAAACGGCGCGGAAACTGGGCGGGTTGCGCGGATTAGCGGCCGAAGAAGTCGGCCAGCTGACGGCTCGCAACTTCTACAATTTTTTCAAATTGGCTGAAACTGCTGAAAGCAAAGTTTCAGCAGTTTAGTTGCCGGCCTGAGCGCGTCTTCTGATACCCTCAAGAGTCAGATTCCATCATTTCAGAAAGAATTGAAATCGATGCCCGAAAACACTTTTGACATCGTGAGCAAGATCGACCTGACCGAGGTCTCGAACGCAATCCAGCAGGCGCTGAAGGAGATCCATCAGCGCTTCGACCTGAAGGATTCAAAGTCGAATATCGAGCTCGAAAAAGACGCGATCGTGATGCAATCGGCCGACGAATACAAGCTGAAAGCTGTTAATGACGTTCTGCAACAGAAATTGGTGAAGCGTGGCGTGTCGCTGAAGGGATTGACCTACGGGGCAGTGGAACCGGCGGCGGGCGGGACGTCCAGGCGCAAAGTCACCATGCAGCAGGGGATCGCAATCGAGAAGGCAAAAGAGATTGTAAAGCTGGTGAAGGATTCCAAGAAGAAAGCAAATGCTTCGATTCAGGCGGACCTGGTGCGCATCAGCAGCAAAGATCGCGACACGCTGCAGGAAGTTATCGCGATGCTGCGTGGGCACGATTTCGGAATCGATTTGCAGTTTACTAATTACCGAACCAACTAAAACAAAACCTTAACGCGGAGGACGCTGAGAACTGCCGCGGAGGACACAGAAAAACATTGAGCGCGCCGGCCATTATTAACGGGAAGGAAATCTTCGACCTGCTGCACGACGATCTCGTGGCGCTGGAGGGAGAGTTCGGGCAGGATACCGTCTCCGACGTGCAAGCTATAACGGAGATAGGGGAGTATCTGCGGAACGGCGGAGGCAAGCGGATCCGTCCTGCGCTGCTTTTTCTTTCTTCCAAGCTGTTCGATTACCAGGGGCGCGGGGCCGTGCGACTGGGTGCGGTGGTCGAGATCATTCATACCGCAACGCTCGTGCATGACGACATCATCGATGAGGCGAAAACGCGCCGCGGCCGTCCGGCGGCCAACACGCAGTGGGGAAATTCGAAGTGCGTGCTGGCGGGCGACTGGCTCTACATGCAGGCTTTCAAAGTCGCTGTGCAAGAGCGCAATTTTCGCATTCTCGACACATTGATTGAACTCACGCAGCAGATGGTTGAAGGCGAACTGCTGCAGATGGAAAAGCTCGGAAAGCCGATTTCTCTCGACGAGCATTTCGATCTTATTTATCGCAAGACGGCTTGCCTGTTTTCGGTTTGCATGCGGATGGGAGCGATTCTTGGCGGGGCGACGGCCGCGCAGGAAGAAGCGCTGGGCAAGTATGGCCACGATCTTGGCATGGCATTTCAGATCGTGGACGATGTGCTCGATCTGACCGCATCCGAAGACGTTTTGGGCAAGCCGGTGGCCAGTGACCTACGCGAGGGCAAGGTTACGATGGCGGTGATCCACGCGCTGGAGCGCTGCACGCCGGAGGAACGAGCCAAGATTGAAACCATTCTGCGCGAGCGGGCCTTCAACGGCGTGACCCACGCGCAGATCATGGAAATCCTGCGGCGCTACGGATCGTTGGAAGCGGCGACGGTTCGTGCCGCGCAGTATGCGGAGTCCGCGCAGAAAGCGATCTGCACTTTCCCGGATTCCGAGATTAAACGAGCTCTGCTTTGGGCGCCGGAGTTTGTTGTGGCGCGGGAGAAGTAGAGTCCAAAGCTCTAATCGCGGAGGACGCGGAGAACTGCCGCGGAGAGAGCCGCTAGCTTTTTCCACAGGTAATTGTCTTCCCTCTTGTGACATCCGTCACAGACTTCGGCATATCCACTCAGACTAAGCTCCTCCCATGCTAAACATTGCTTCGCCCGACCGACAGCGATTCGTTCCTTCATCTCGAATCAACCTGATCACTGGGAAAATCATTGGTGCTTGTATCAAGGTTCACAAAGCTTTAGGACCGGGACTTTTGGAATCTGCCTACGAGGCTTGCGTCGGATACGAACTAAGCCAGTCGGGGCTTTCGTTTGAGAGGCAGAAGCCAGTGCCGCTGATCTACCACAGCGTGAAGCTGGATTGTGGCTTTCGCGCCGATATTGTGGTCGAGGGTCAGGTGGTCGTCGAGATCAAAAGCAAAGAAGCTTTGCATCCCGTAGATCACGCGCAGCTGCTGTCACATATGCGGCTCCTCAATGTTCACGTAGGGCTTCTGGTCAATTTTCATGTCATGGTGCTGAAGGACGGGATCACCCGGTTGGTAAATGACTACCAGGAAGAATCTGATAGTGAGGGCCTTCCTGACACCAGCAAGCCCTAGGCGCAGCCACGCCTTCTCAGCGATCTCCGCGGTAGTGCTCCGCTATCTCCGCGACTGGGTCTTTGGCGGCCGGAGAAGCGACCGCCCGTCGCCGATTCTGAGCAACCTCTTCCTCCTTAAACACCACCAATAGCCTGCAATCCGATCGCGGCCCACAATCGTATTAAGGAAGTAGAAATCTGGCCAGACTCTCACAAAATAAGAAAGGGAACAATCGAATGAAGAAATTAATGGTTGGTCTGATGGCCCTGTTATTCGCGATAGGCTTAACTGCCTTCGCACAGGACTCCAGCATGTCGCAAGATCACAACATGTCGCAAACTCAGGCGGATGCGAAAGCTCCGCTGATGACGCTTAAGGGTACGGTTAAAGCCGATGGCGACAAATACACGTTCGTCAACGACAAAGACGGCAAGAGTTGGGATGTGATGAACCCCGAGGAACTCAAGGGGCACGACGGACACCACGTGCAGTTGAGCGCCCATGTTTATGCCGATAAGAACTCGATCCACGTTATGAGCGTAAAGATGATGAAGGGCGACGCGATGAAAAACGATTCCATGAGCAAATAGCAGCAATTGAACAGTGAGCGGGACGACGAGTCGTCCCGCAGTTTTTCGTTTGCCAACCCTCCGGCGCGCCTTCGCATTTGCTATATTGAACCCTTTCCTGATTTTCCCTATCCAACATTCTTTATGAATTTGTTTGCGCTCATGGCGCGTCACGGATATGCCTTGACCTTTGGCCTGTTGCTGGCAGAGGCGATCGGGCTTCCCTTTCCCGCGGCGCTCGCGCTGGTGGCGGCCGGAGCTGCGGTCGCGGCTCATGCGCTGTGGGGTCCGTATGTCTTGCTGGCGGCGATCACGGCTTTGCTGCTGGGTGACACCGTGCAGTTTTGGCTGGGACGCTACATGGGTTGGGGGCTATTGGGATTTCTGTGCCGCGTCTCGATCAATCCGGAAACCTGTATTCTGCGGTCGGCGGAGTCGTTCTACAAGCGCGGCAAAATCACGCTGGTGATCGCAAAGTTTATTCCCGGTGTCAACACCATGGCTGCGCCGCTGGCCGGCAGCATGAAGATGCGTTTCTGGCAGTTTCTGCAGCTGGATTTCGCGGGGGCTCTGGTGTATGCGATCACATATCTTGTGGTGGGTTATGTTTCGCGCGACTTTCTGAAGGCGATCCTGAGCGGGTTTCACGCGGCCGGGCGAGCCATGGAAGCGGTGATTGTCGCCGCGCTGATTGTGTATGCGATTTATCGCATTGTGCAGTTTCGCAAGCACAAAGTTTACCGCGTGGTGCCGCGCATTCAGGTTCAGGAGCTGGCCGCTCGCCTTGCATCGGAAGACGCGAGCAACGTGCTGATCGTCGACGTTCGCAGTCACGGCTATTACGACTCGGGCGGAGAGCGGATCAAAGGCTCGATCCGCATCGAACCCAACAATCTTGAGGAAGAAATCAAGAACCTTCCCAAGGACAAGGACATTTATCTGTACTGCACTTGAGCGCGCGAAGCGACCAGCGCCCGGGTGGCGCACCTGCTGCGGGAAAAAGGATTCAACACGTTCGTGATTGTCGGCGGACTGACTGCCTGGCGCAAAGCCGGGGAGCCGGTGGAATCGGTGCCCGCGAACGATCTGGTAAAACTGCCGACGTTTTCCTAGCGCACGGATGGTATAGCATTGTCGAGCTTGGCGACGATGCACAATACCGTCATTCGTAATGCTTCGAACGCAATGAACCGAGTCGTGGTTCTGCTGGCGATTTCGGTTTTCATCAACTACATCGACCGCAGCAATCTTTCGATCGCAGCTCCGCTGCTGAAGGACGAACTGGGCCTTTCCGCCGCTCAGCTGGGCACTCTGCTCTCGGTATTTTTCTGGACCTACGGCTGCATGCAAATTCCCGCCGGTTGGCTGGTGGACCGATTCGAAGTGAAATGGGTTTTTGCCGCCGGCTTCTTCGCGTGGTCGGCGGCGACTGCGGTCACCGGAATCCTGCATGGCTTCACGGCCTGGATTGTTATTCGCATAATTCTCGGAATCGGCGAATCGATCGCTTTTCCCGCGTACTCGAAGATTTTGGGCAGCGGCTACTTCACCGAAAGCCGCCGCGGACTGGGCAATGCAGCCATTATGGCCGGGCTTTCGTTGGGGCCGGCGATCGGCATGCTGGTGGGAGGAAGCGTGGTGGGCCGCTTTGGCTGGCGGCCTTTCTTTCTGGTGTTGGGTTTTGGCAGCCTGCTATGGCTGATCCCGTGGCTGGCGTGGATGCCGACTGGGACGACGCCGACTACACGGGCGCTGGAACCCAAGGTGCGTATCTTTGATATTTTCCGCGAGCGCTCGGCCTGGGGCACTTGCCTGGGACAGATCTGCATCAACTACGGTCTGTATTTTCTGGTCGCGTGGCTGCCGTTTTATCTGGTGCGGGCGCGCAGTCTGTCGATGAACGAAATGGCGCGGGTTGGGGGATTGGTTTTCTTGTTTTCGGCAGCGGCTGCGATCTTGACTGGGAAACTTTCCGACCGCTGGATCGCTGCTGGCGCTTCTGCGTCGAGAGTACGCAAGACCCTGCTTGGCGGCGGGATGACGGGCCTGGGAGTTTTTCTGGCCGCGGCGGCGGTCGCGCCGGACCATGCATTCGTCTGGGCGCTGGTGCTTGCAGGCATCTGCGTCGGCGTCAACGGGGCTAACTGCTGGGCGGTGACGCAAAGGCTGGCTGGACCGCGAGTTTCAGGCCGCTGGACCGGAGTGCAGAACTTTGTGGGGAACTTTGGCGGCGCCTTTGCGCCCGCAATTACCGGATTCCTGCTGAATCGGACGGGCCGATTTTACTGGCCTTTTCTGATTGCAGCGTTGTTCTCATGGATCGGGGCGCTGGGCTGGGTGCTCGTCGTGGGTCCGATCGAACCGGTGGCGTGGGAAAATAATATCCGATGAGCAAGGAAATCGAAATCAAATTTCGCGTGGAGGATTTGCGGGCGCTCGCGCGCAAGCTGCGAGCGTCTGGATTTCATGTGACCACGCAGCGTACTCACGAGATGAATACCTTATACGACCTGTCGGGAGAAGTGCTGCGTGCGCGCAAAGAATTGTTACGGCTTAGGAAATACGGGTCGGATTGGACACTGACCCATAAATCCGGGAAGAAGACTGGACGGCATAGCAGTCGCGTGGAGCTGGAGACTTCAGTGGACGATGGCAAGCAGATGGATTTGATTCTGCGCGCGCTCGGATATGCGCCATCGTTCCGCTACGAAAAGTTTCGCGCCGAGTGGACGGATGGCAAAGGCCAGGTCGTCGTGGACGAGACACCTATCGGAAATTTCTGCGAGATCGAGGGCGCGCCGCGATGGATTGATGCGACGGCTAAGAAGCTCGGCGTGAAGCGGGCTGATTACATTACGATGAATTATGCGGGATTGTTTGCGGAGTGGAGGGCTCGGACTAAAAGCAGTGCGGAGGAGATGACGTTCAAAGCCGCCACCACCCGCAACACGTTTGGTCGGCGCTCGCAGTAGGATGCGCCTCGCTGCGCTCGGCTGGACGGGCGAGGCGCCCGTCCCCACACAAGCCTTCCCAACACAAACCCTCACCACGCAGACTTTACGCGCCGTGGCACTTCTTGAATTTCTTTCCCGAGCCGCAGGGGCAGGGATCGTTGCGGCCGACTTTTTCCTGGCCGCGCACGACTTGTTGCACGGGCTGCGCTTCGCCGCCTCCGGCCATGCGCGCCTGTTCTAGTTCGCGGCGCTTGCGGCGCATGAAGGCTTCTTCCAGATCGTCGGCGGAAGTTGCCACCAGGCGCGGTGGACGATGTCCGTTGCCGCCATTTCCCTGCTGCGACAGCACTCCTGGCTCGGGACCCTGCCCGGTGGGTTCACCTCCCGGCTGGCCGGTTGGGGGTTCCGGCGGACGCTCGAGAATCTGCATCAGGTAGAGATAGCGCGCCGTGTCTTCCTGGAAGCGCTGCAGCATCGCTTCGAACATCTCAAACGATTCTTTCTTGTACTCGACCAGCGGATCGTGCTGGCCGTAGCCGCGCAGGCCGATGCCCTCCTTCAAGTGATCCATGCTGAGGAGGTGGTCTTTCCACTGCGAGTCGAGCACGCTGAGCATGATCATGCGCTCGTGATGGCGCATGGCCTGAGGGCCGATCAGCTTTTCTTTCGCGTCGTAACGCTCTTTCAGCTTTTCGAAGATCGCGTCGCCAAGTTCCTGCCGGTTCATCGCTTCGGGCTTCACGCCTTCCGCAATGAAATCCACGCCGAAGCGAGTAAACACCGCATCTTTCAGGCCTTTGATATTCCAGTCATCGGCGTGGCCCTTAGGCGGGCAATACTCTTCCATCAAATCGCCGAGAATTGCTGAAACGTAATCTTCGAGGATCAGATCTTTCTGATCCATGCCTTCGAGCAAGCGGCGCCGCAGTCCGTAGACAGCCTCGCGCTGCTTGTTCATCACGTCGTCGTATTCGAGCAGATGTTTACGCGATTCAAAATGTTGGCCCTCAACGGCTTTCTGCGCGGTCTCGATGCGGCGGCTGATCAGCTTCGACTCGATGGGAACGCCTTCTTCCATGCCCAGCCGCTCGAGGAGTTTCGAAACCCACTCTTTGGCGAAGATGCGCATCAGGTCATCTTCGAGCGCAAGGTAGAAGCGCGAAGAACCGGGATCGCCCTGGCGGCCGGCGCGCCCGCGAAGTTGATTGTCGATGCGGCGCGACTCGTGGCGCTCGGTGCCGAGAATATGCAGGCCGCCCACGGCGACGACTTCGTCGTGCTCTTTATCAGTTTGTCCCTTGTAGCGATGTAGGGCCTCGGTCCACTTGTCGATGGGCACGGTATATTCGTTGCCGTTGTAGTAAAAAATCGAAATCGTACCGTCTTCCTGCGGGCCTTCAATCTTGCCTTCGGCCACGCGCAGTTGCTGCGCGATTCCCTTCTTCACCATCTCCTGCTTGGCCATGAATTCGGGGTTGCCGCCGAGCAGAATGTCAGTACCGCGGCCCGCCATGTTGGTGGCGATGGTGACCATGCCTTTGCGTCCGGCCTGGGCCACATATTCGGCTTCGCGCTCATGGAACTTGGCGTTCAGCACCACGTGCTGCTTGAGGCCTTTCTTTTTCAGCAAGTCAGAGAGGCGCTCGGATTTTTCCACCGACGTCGTACCCACCAGTACGGGCTGGCCCGTCTCAGCCAACCTTTGAATCTCATCGGCAACCGCAAAGTATTTCTCTTTCTCCGTGCGGAAGACCACGTCGGGATTCTCCAACCGCAGCATCTGCTTGTTGGTGGGGACGACCATCACTTCCAGCTTGTAGATCTTGTCGAACTCGGCCGCTTCCGTTTCCGCCGTGCCGGTCATGCCAGAGAGCTTTTTGAACATGCGGAAATAATTCTGGAAGGTGATAGTGGCGAGCGTCTGATTCTCGCGCTCGATCTTCACGCCTTCCTTGGCTTCAATCGCCTGGTGCAGGCCATCAGACCAGCGGCGGCCGGGCATCATGCGTCCGGTAAATTCGTCGACGATGATCACTTCGCCGTCTTTGATCACGTACTCCACGTCTCGGCGATAGAGCGCGTGCGCCTTGATCGCCGTCTCAACGTGATGCTTGAGCGGCCAGTTCTCGGGGTCGGCAATATTGCCGATGCCAAGCAGGCCTTCGACCTTCGTCCAGCCCCTCTCGGTGACTGTGATGTTGCGATGCTTTTCGTCGATCGCGTAATCGCCGGTGAGGATTTTCTTCGTTGCATCATCGCCAGATTCGCGCAGTTCGCGCCGCAGCTCGTCCACCTGATCGGGTGGAATCTTCTCCTCCTCCAGCAAATTTCGCAGTTCTGCCGGACTCAGCTCTTCGCCCTTTTCGAGCTTGGGAATAATGCGGTTGACCTTGTAATACTTGTCGGTCGATTCCTCGCTCGCTCCAGAAATGATGAGCGGCGTTCGCGCTTCGTCGATCAGGATGGAATCGACTTCATCGACGATGGCAAAATTATGGCCGCGCTGCACGCAATCTTTCAGATCGAACTTCATGTTGTCGCGCAGGTAGTCGAAGCCGAACTCGTTGTTCGTTCCGTACGTGACATCGGCAGCATATGCCGCGCGGCGCTGTTCGTCGTCGAGATCGTGAACAATGACGCCCACGGTGAGTCCGAGGAAGCGGTAGAGCTTGCCCATCCATTCGGAGTCGCGTTTGGCCAGGTAGTCGTTGACCGTGACCACATGAACGCCGCGTCCGCTGAGGGCATTGAGATAAACCGGAAGAGTGGCGACCAGCGTTTTGCCTTCTCCGGTCTTCATTTCCGAAATCATGCCTTGATGCTGCACCATGCCGCCGATCAACTGCACGTCGAAATGGCGCATATTGAGCACGCGGCGTCCGGCTTCGCGCACAACGGCAAAGGCTTCTACCAGAATTTCGTCCAGGACTTCCTGCAGGGCTTCGTATTGTTCTTTCTCGATTTGCTTGGCGCGATCGGGATCGACTTCAGCTTCGGGGTCCGTCGCCGCACCACCGGTGACATGGCTCAGCCGCTCCTGAATTCGAGCCCGGAATTCGTCCGTCTTGGCGCGCAGTTCGGCGTCGGTGAGCTTCTGCATCTGCGGTTCGAGGGCGGTGATAGCCCCGACCTTGGGCATCAAGCTCTTGACAACCCGCTCATTTTTGGTCCCAAAGACCTTGCCAATCAGTGTGTTAATCAAACGATGAAATCCTTCGGAGGGCGGGAACGGCCCCAGCGTATCTCTTTTAGCCTAGCATATTTAGATGCGCGGGAAGTGATCTCGGTCGGAGAGTTTCCGGATGGTACAATGGGTAAGCTTCGGTGAGGAAAAATGGCTCAGGCAGCGCGAAAAAAGACCGGTAAGGTGGCTGGCGATCGGACATCTAGGCGAAGCACAGTAGCTGCGTCAAAGGCAAATGCCGCTAGCAAGTTAGCATCGATGATCGAAGCGCACATGACCGATATTGGGCTGTCGGACGAAGAGAAGAACTTGCGAGTAGCCAGATTCGGTAAGCGCGCGGATGCGGCTATCGAGAGCCACGCCAAATCTTGAGCATTTCCAGATACTTCGGATGATCCGGCGTAATTCCGAAATCTTCTGCTAGTCCGGCTCTGAATGTTTCTTCGTCATCTATCTCCAGCAACTGCTCCAGTTTCCGTTTAAGCTTGCCCTCCCGAAGACGCGCAGCCGCCTGGCCGCTTCTCGGACGGAAAGAGTCGAATGTTTTCATGACAGTTGAATGATATCCAAGCTACAGCGATCTGAGGCTTAGCGATGCCAATTTTATTTTTGGAATCTGCAACATAACGGGAATTGCGCAAGTTGTAGATCATACAGACGGACTTACATTCTTTATGTTTTCGTGTATATTCCACTCGACTGATGCCCACTTTCTACGACCGTTTTCTCGAATGCGCCGAGCACTGGCCAAATAATGTGGCACTGGAACTCCAGCGCCATGATCACATCGAGAGTTACACATACACGGAGCTTCGCCAGATGGCTGAATCCATCGGGCGGTGGGTCGGCGAAAACGGATTCGCGCGAGGATCACGTATCGCTATCGTGGCAGATAACCATCCGCGGTGGGTGGCGGGCTATCTCGGAATCATCGCGGCGGGATGTGCAGTCGTTCCGCTCGATACGGCGCTGCACGCCGACCAACTCACAAAGCTGCTGAAGGATAGCGGCGCCTCTGCCCTGTTCTGCGATGCCAGGCATGCCCATGTGTGTCGCGAAGCGGTTGCTGGCCTGAAGGTTGGGCTCGTACTCATGGACCCGGACCGCGCGGCGCAGCAGGTGATCGACCAGCATTGGCTGGGAAATCTGTCTGCCATCTTCGCCGCTGGGCCGGGAACGTTCAAACCCGCTCCTTCTACTGCGGACGACCTCGCTTCACTGATCTACACCTCGGGAACCACCGCCGATCCCAAGGGCGTGATGTTGACTCAGGCGAATTTTCAGGGTGAGGTAGAGGCGGTCTTTACCTGGGTCACCCTAGGTCCCACTGACGCTTTTCTGGGCGTGCTGCCCATGTTTCACGTACTCGCGCAAATGGCGAATCTGCTGCTGCCGCTCGTGAAAGGCTCGCGCGTGGTGTATCTGGAAACTTTGAATACGACCGAGCTTCTGCGGGCTTTGCAGGAACGCAATATCACAGTTTTCGCCGTAGTTCCGCAATTCTTTTATCTGATTCACGAACGGATTTTTCAGGAGGTCGAAAAACGAGGGGCACTCACGCAGAACATTTTCAAAAGTCTCATGCAATTCAATCGAATGCTGCGCAAGGTAGGAATCAACGCCGGCCCCATGCTTTTTGCCAAGGTCCACGCAACCCTGGGTTCAAAGATGCGATATCTGGTCACAGGCGGGTCGCGCTTCGATCCGCAGATTGCCGGAGACTTTCACGACCTTGGCATCGACGTGCTGCAAGCCTATGGACTGACAGAAACCACCGCATGTGTGTTTGCGAATTCACCGACGAACAACGTGATCGGATCCATTGGCAAAGCCCTGAAAGGCGTGGAGGGCAAAGTCGTTTATGCGATCGACGACCAGCAGTCGCAGGAAGATGGAGGCCCGGCCGCCGGCGAAGTCGCATTGCGCGGTGCGGTCGTGATGAAGGGCTACTGGAACCGTCCGGACGCAACTGCCGCTGTGTTGCGCGATGGATGGTTCTACACCGGCGATCTCGGCTACTTCGACGCTAACGGCAACTTGTTCCTTACCGGACGCAAGAAGGAACTGATTGTCCTCAGTAATGGGAAAAATATCTATCCGGAAGAGGTCGAGGCGCACTACCTGAAATCTCCTTACATCAAAGAACTCGCCGTGATCGGGCTGGAAGGCAAGCCCGGAGAAGGCGGCCGGCTGCACGCGGTCGTCGTCCCCAACTTCGATGTGCTCCGCCAGAAAAAGATTGTGAATGCGAAAGAAGTGATCCGGTTCGATATCGAAAGCCTGTCGCAGCAGATCGCTTCCACCAAGCGCATCGGCAGTTATGAGATCTGGCAGGAAGATTTGCCTCGCACCACCACTCGAAAGATCAAGCGCTTCGAAGTGGAGAAGCGGGTAAAGGCGCAGCAGGCGCGGAAACTTACTGATGACTCCGAGTTGCCCGCCGAACGGCCGCTGACGGCGGACGAGGCGGCATGGCTCGATCAGCCTGACGTGCAGCGGGCGCTGACGATTGTGCGAGAAGCGGCGCGCACGGCGCCGTCAAGCTTGCGGCCTACTCACAATCTGGAACTCGATCTCGGCCTCGATTCCATGCAGCGAGTCGAACTGCTTAGCCAGATCGAAGAACAAATTGGAGGCAACGTCGAAGAATCGCAGCTCGCGGCAATTTACACGGTGCGCGACATCGTCGATGCCGTTCTGCAAAGCGCGGCCACCGGAGCGGCGACGGGGACGCGGACGACTTTTGCAGGCTGGAAGGCGATTCTGGCTGAAGAGCCGGATCCTGCTGAGGTGCTCGCTTTGGCGCGCCCCCAGCGAATCAGCGGCGCATTCTGGTATTTCGTTTCACGACTCCTGCAGATAATCTCGCTCGATCGCTTTCATCTGCACGTGAGCGGGATTGAGAAGCTGCCGAAGAGCGGCGGTTTCATCCTTTCATCCAATCACCAAAGTTTTCTCGATCCGCCCATCCTGGCCAGCGTTCTGCCGCCCGCGGTATTTGGCAAAGTTTTCGCGGTGGGAACCAGCGAGATTTTCGGCAAAGGCTTCATGCTAAGGCTGGCGCGGTCGCTGCGCATTGTGGTCGTCGATCCGGATGCGAATCTTATTCCTGCCATGCGCGCCGGCGCGTTCGGGTTGAGGCAGGGACGTTCGCTCATTCTCTATCCCGAAGGTGAGCGCTCGATTGATGGAACGCCGAAAATCTTCAAGAAGGGCGCGGCAATCTTGTCGATTCACATGCAGGTGCCGATTGTGCCCGTGGCGATTGAGGGATTCTACGATGCATGGCCGAGGAATAAACCGTTCCAGAAATTCGCGCCGCTGAAAATTGTTTTTGGCGATCCGATTGTTCCACCGCCGGAGAGTGAAGCGTCGGAAGCCGCATACGAGAAGCTGACTGCTGACTTGAGAAAACGCGTGGTCGGGATGTGGGAAGAACTGCGGCGTTGACCTAGACGCCGGCGCTACTTTATTTCGCGCGTGGATGCGTACGGTCATACACATCTAGCACGTGTTTCATCGACAACTGCGTATAGCGCTGCGTCGTGGCAAGGCGCTCATGCCCCAGCAACTCCTGAATCGCGCGGAGATCGGCACCCTCTTCCAGCATGTGCGTGCCGAAGGCGTGGCGCAGCGTGTGCGGATGTACGTCCGGCGAAAGACCCTTGGCGACAGCGATTTTCTTGATGATGCGGCCGACGCTACGCGTGGTAAGGCGGCCGCCGCGGCGGTTAATGAGCAGCGCAGCCGGATGCTTGTCGCTTGTACCAAGAACTTTCTGCCGCTCGGGAAGATATGCGGCGAGCGCCGTTTTCACCGCATCTCCAAACGGAACGTAGCGTTCTTTTTTTCCCTTGCCGCGGATAAGAATCGCCTCTGCACTCAGCCGGATATCATCGACGTTGATTCCCGTAAGTTCAGAATTCCGAATGCCGCATCCATAGAGCAGTTCCAGCATGAGGCGGTCGCGTTCTGGAAACGCTGCAGCCTCGGGCATCGCGCCATCGATCACGGAGTTCATCTCTTCTATCGTAGGCACGCGCGGAAGTTTCTTTGGAAGCTTCGGCGTAGCCACCAGCTTTGCCGGATTCTGCTCGACAACGCCTTCCCGTGCCAGCCATCGATAGAGCGACCTTACCGCGGCCAACGCGCGCGCCACCGAAGGTTTGCTTAGTCCCCTCTCGTAGAGTTGCGAGAGAAATCCCCTCACGGCGATGTGGTCAATCTGATTCCATCCGCGCGAACCGGCGTAAGTGGCGAACAGCGAGAGGTCGCGACTGTAGGCCTTAATGGTGTGCAGCGAAGCATTTCGCTCGCGCAGATGACGCAGGAAGTTGGCGATGGCTTTGCCGACTGTCGTGTTTACCTTGCTCGTCGTCATAAGAGCCGGAACCCACCACGGAGGCACAGAGACACGGAGAAAAACATTAATCGTTGCCCTCCGTGCCGGAGCCTGCCCTGAGCGAAGCCGAAGGGTCGCTCCGTGGTTGATTTTTCCTTCGTGTTCATTTCATCTTGCCTTCGCCCTCGGGTGATGCTTCTGATACACAGTTCGTAGCCGGTCGAGCGCCAGATGCGTATAAACCTGGGTCGTCGAAATATCGGAATGGCCCAGGATGGTCTGCACTGTGCGAAGGTCGGCGCCATTCTCCACCATGTGCGTGGCACAGGAATGGCGCAGCATGTGCGGCGAAGCAGCGCGTCCCGAGGCAACCGAGGCCGCACGCACCATCTGCCAAATGCGCTGGCGCGTCAGCTTTCGCCCTCCGCGCGCGATGAACAGCAGCGGCGAATTCCGCGCGGTCGGCGTTCCGGTCTGCTTCCCTGCCGTCAATACGGGCCGAGACTGTAACAAGTACTCCGTGAGCGCGTCCTGAGCGGATTTTCCCAACGGCACCACACGTTCTTTGTCGCCCTTGCCGCGCACCAGCATGTAACCAGCCTCGAGTTTCAGGTCTTCCAATTTTGCGCTGATGATTTCCGAAACCCGCAGCGCGCCCGCGTAGAAAACTTCCAGCATGGCCCGATCACGCACAGCCAGCGCGGCTGATCCTTTAGTATTCGGCGAACTCAAGCCAACACGCCCGAGCGGAGCGGCCAGCGTCGCTTCCATTTCATCGCGGGCCAGCGCCTTAGGAAGAACCTTCCACTGTCTCGGCGATTCAATGTTCAACGTGGGATCGTGCTCGATTTTCTTATCCAACAGCAGGTACCGATAAAGGTGCCGCAGTGCCGACAGTTTGCGCCCTACGCTGCGGCCATCGACTTGATTGGAGAAAAGCTGCTGCAGGAAATCGCGCACATCGGTGCGGCGAGCCGAGGCAAGAACCTGCTTGCGTTTCTCAAGAAACTCCGAAAACTGAGCAATATCAGTGGTGTAGGCGCTTATGGAAAGCGGAGCCAGTCCTTTCTCGATTCTCAAATAGTCGAGAAAGCTGGAGAGCACACGCGAGTTGGCTTCCGAAGCCATGATTGAAGGATGAATGAAGTATGCGCGTTATCGGACGCTGACAGAAGTAATGAACGGGATGCCAGCAGAAACTACAGTGGCGTCGTGGAGACGTAGTTTGCTACATCTGTCCGGCGGCGCGCAGCAAGTCGACCGCAAACAATGCCCCTTCCGGCGTTTCCTCATGCTTGAAGTAAGCAAAGACATCGCGGCCAGCGGCCAGATGCTCTCCGCTCCGCGCGACCATTGCACGGCGTTCTTCTTCCGTGTAACTCGGCTTGCGAAATCTGTAATAGACAAACGGTCCAGTCACCACATCAGGAGTGGTGCGTTCTTCGGTCTCGGCCACGCAGAGCGCGACTCCATGGGACTTCAATAAATCCCACGTCGAATCAGAAAACCATGACTCGTTACGGAATTCGAATGCTGCCGGCAACGTGCGCGGAAGAAGCGCGAGAAAATCCTTGAGCAGCGCGGCGTCTGACTTAAGATTCGGCGGCAACTGAAACAGCACGGGCCCCAGTTTTCCGGCGGCGGCCAACGGTTCGATCGTCGCCAGGAAGCGCGGAACAAAATCTTCCGCTCCCTTCAATCGCTTGATATGCGTGATCACCTGGTGCGCCTTGATGCCCAGGCGAAAGTGTGCCGGCGTTTCCTGAATCCATTTCTGGATCGTGGTCTCCTTCACCAGTTGCCGGAAGGTGAAGTTCACTTCGACTGTGTTGAGCTGCGTAGAGTAATGACCGAGAAACTTTTTCTGCGCGAGCTTTTCTGGATAGAAGTTAGGCTTCCAACTCGGATAAGCCCAACCTGAGGTCCCGGCAAACAATTGAGGCATGGTAAGTTCTCGAAGCAGTTTCGCAGTACTCTTCGCAGCGGACGGGATTATACCTTGCGTCGCGGTTTGCGCGCCTGCGGCGGTTTCTCCGTCTTTTTTGCGGCACGGGATGGAGTCTTCACAGGTTCATCTTCATCATCCGCCTGGGCTGCAATCGAGATTCCCGGCTTCTCCGCAACTGCAGACGCAGCAACTCCCTTGAGATCCGGCAACCGTTGCTTCAACTCAAGCACCGGAGCGAACAAGTCGCCCATCTTTTCGAAACGAGTTACGACCTGCTTAGCCTCGAACACAAGCAAGTTCGCGTCTTTCTTTTTGAGCGCACGCTCGACTTCCTGCCACGTCACCGGTGTCGAAGCCGTGGGATGCTCGCGGGCCCTTAGCGAATACACGGCCACGGTGGTTTTGTGCTCATCGTTCTGGCTCCAGTCGACGAAAACTTTGCCAGTTCGAACCTGCTTCTTCATGTCCGACACAACCATGTCCCGATGCTCGTGTTCCAGCAATTGCGCCAGCGCATGAGAAAAAGTCTTGGTCGATTCGTATTTCGTCGGAGTGTTGAGCGGAACATATATCTGAAGCCCCTTCGATCCCGAAGTTTTCGGAAAACTTTGCAGCCCGAAGTGCTCGAAAATTTCCCGCAGCCACAGCCCGACTTGGCAGCATTGCACAATGTTTGCCGGCGGCCCGGGATCGAGATCGAAAACCATCATCGTCGGGCAGGTAATGTCTTCCGCCAGAGCAAGCGATGGATGCAATTCAATCGCGGCCAAGTTTGCCAGCCAAACCAACGTAGCCAAGTCGTCAGCGAGAATGTAATGAATGGTGCGGCGATTTCTGCCACTCCAGATGGGCATGGTCTTCACCCAATCAGGCCGGTGCTGAGGCGCGTTCTTCTCGTAGAAAAATTCCTCGTCCACGCCGTTGGGATAGCGCTTGCGCGTGAGCGGACGCTCCGCCAGATGCGGCACCATCGCCGGCGCAATGCGAACGTAATAATCGATCACCTGCTGCTTGGTAAATCCCGTGGCGGGATACAAAACTTTTTCCAGATTCGACAGCTTGAGTTGCTTCCCCTGAACTTCAATCGTCGAATCCATCGTGCGAGTTCTCCCGCAGCATTGTGCCTCAAAACACGAGCAATGCAAAATACTGCTCACTACCTATGCCTCGCCCACATGCACTCGCCAATCCCGGTTTGACAACCTCCCTACCCGCCACGTAATTTCAAAGTTCCGCCCTGCATGTCCGTCATAGCTGGTCATCCGGAGGTCCGATGAAACACCGTGCACTCAAAGCCGCCTCATTTTTTCTCATCTTTTCCGCTCTCGCTGCCGCCCAGGATGTCGCGTCTTTTGAGAAGCGCATCACGGTCAAGAAGTTGCCGAACGGACTCACCATCCTCATCTGCGAGCGTCCCGAGGCGCCGGTTTTTTCTTTCTTCACGATGGTCGATGCCGGCTCCACGCAGGATCCCCAGCGCAGGACCGGCCTGGCCCACATGTTCGAACACATGGCCTTCAAAGGAACGGACACGATCGGCACCACGAATTATGCCGCGGAGAAGCCCGCTCTAGAGAAAGTCGAGACCGCATACGCCGCCTACATCGCCGAGCGCGACAAGAGCGTAGGCCGCGACGAAGCCAGATTGATGCAACTTGAAAAAGCCTGGAAAGACGCGATCGCCGAGGCTGACAAGTATGTCGTGCCCAACCAGTTCGGCAAGATCATCGAGCAGAATGGAGGCCAGGATCTCAACGCCTTTACCGATTACGACGAAACCGCGTATCACTACTCGTTGCCCTCGAACCGGCTTGAGCTGTGGGCCTATCTCGAGTCCGAACGTTTTCTCCATCCTGTGATGCGGGAGTTTTATAAAGAACGCAACGTCGTGATCGAAGAACGTCGCATGCGCACCGACAGCAATCCCACCGGTCGCCTCGAAGAGCAATTTAATGCCGCAGCGTTCGAAGCGCATCCTTATCACCGGCCAACAATCGGATGGATGTCTGACTTGAACTATTTTTCTGCCACCGATGCGAAGAAGTTTTTCGACGAATACTACGTGCCCGCGAACATGGTGGTCGCAGTCGCGGGGGACGTGAAGACCGCACAGGTCATGCCGGTTCTCGAAAAATACTTCGGACGCCTCCCCGCAAGTTCCAAGCCGGATGAAACCACGACCACCGAGCCTCCGCAGAATTCTGAGCGCAAGGTTGTGCTGCAAGAAAGAGCGCAGCCGCTTTATCTTGAGGGCTACCACCGGCCCGACTACATGACGAAAGACGACGCCGTGTACGATGCCATCACCGATCTAATGTCCGAAGGCCGCACCTCGCGCCTTTACCGCGCCCTGGTGCGCGACAAGAAAATCGCGGCGTACTCAGCCGGATTCACCGGCCTGCCCGGAACCAAATATCCACACCTCTTCGCGTTCTATGCGGTGCCACTACCCGGACACACGACGCAGGAAATGGGCGACGCGATTCATGTCGAAATCGAGCGTCTAAAGAAGGAAGACATCACCGACGAAGAGTTGAGAATGATCAAGACGCGAACCAAGGCGAACCTGATCCGCGGCTTGGGTGACAACGAGGGATTGGCAACTCAACTTGCGATTTACCAGACGCGTTATGGCGACTGGCGCGAATTGTTCCGCTCCGTGGACCACATCGACAAAGTCACCAAAGCAGACATCCGGCGCGTGGCGAACGAAACTTTCAAGGAAACCAATCGCACTGTGGGCGTGATTGAGACGACCTCGGGCCCGAGGCACGGCGGGGACCAAGATCCCGATCAAGCTCCGGCGGGTCAGGGAGGTGCGCAATGAAAACCCGCCGAATGCATCTTCCGATAATTCTCGCAGCCTCCCTCTTGTTTGTGCCGACCTTCAGGGCAACATCACAAACGACGAACTGGCAGCAGATTCCAATCGCTCCTCTGCCCGCTTTCCATCCCCAGCAGCCCAAGCGAGTTGAACTCTCGAACGGCATGGTGATCTTTCTGCAAGAGGATCACGAGTTGCCGTTGATCGATGGCAGCGCGCGCATCCGCGGCGGATCGCGCAATGAACCGGCAAGCAAAGTCGGACTGGTCGACATCTTCGGCGAAGTCTGGCGCACCGGTGGCACCAAAACACAAACTGGCGATCAGCTTGACGACTTTCTCGAGGTGCGCGCAGCCAAGGTCGAGACCGGCGGCGGTCCCGATTCAACCTCGATCAGCATGAGTTGCTTGAAAGGCGACTTCGACGATGTTTTCAAAGTCTTGGTCGATGTGCTAAAAAATCCAGAATTCCGCGCCGAAAAACTCGATCTCGCGCAGAAGCAAGCAGAAGACGCTATCTCCCGGCGCAACGATGAAGCTGGATCGATAGCCCGGCGCGAATCTGCCAAGCTCGCTTATGGAGCGGACAATCCTTATACTCGCCAACCTGAATATTCCACCATCGCCGCGATCACTCGCCAGGATCTGCTCGACTGGCACAAGACTTACGTCCAGCCCAATCACATCATCCTCGGCATCAGCGGCGATTTCGATTCAGCCGCTATGGAAGCCAAGCTGCGCGCCGCGTTTGAAGCATGGCCCAAAGGCAGCGACTTACCGAAGGACGATATTCAGTATCATCCTGCCAAGCCCGGCTACTATCTCATCCCGAAAGACGACGTAAATCAGAGCAGCATTCACATGGTGACGCTCGGCACCACGCGCAACAATCCCGACTATTACGCTATCAGCGTTTTTAACGAGGCTTTCGGCGGAGGATTCTCTTCGCGACTATTCAACGACATTCGCACCAAGCGGGGCCTGGCCTACAACGTAGGCGGCGGCATCGGCTCCAACTTCGGCCATCCCGGCATTCAACAATTCGTTGTGGGCACAAAGAGCGCGACCACGATCGAATCAATTCAGGCCATCGACGAAGACATCGACGATCTCGCCAAACATCCAATCACCGATGCGGAAATCAAAGCGGCCAAAGATGCCATTCTGAACGCGTTTATCTTCCGCCTCGATTCGCCCGACAAAGTTCTGGCCGAGCGCATCACCTATGAATACTACGGATATCCAGCCGATTGGCTCGACAAGTTTCCCGGAGAAATTCAGAAGGTGACGGCCGCCGACGTGAACCGGGTGGCCGCGAAGTATGTGCATCGAGACCAACTCGCGGTGCTCGTGGTAGGCAACACGAAAGAGTTCGACAAACCTCTCTCGTCCCTCGGGGCCGTCAAGGAAATCGACATCACCATCCCACCCCCGGCCGGAGCCAAAGAAGACGAGAACCAGAAGCCGACAGCCTCGAATGCAGAAGGCAAAGCCTTGGCCGCAAAACTTGTAGCAGCGATGGGCGGCGAAAGCAAACTGGCAGCGGTGACATCGGTAAAGGCTCAGTTGAAAATCACCCAGAAAACCCCAAACGGCGATTTCCCATTAGAAGTGAAAACCTTCATAGTCTTCCCAGACCGTCTTCGTGCCGAAATGCACAATGGAAATATGGCCATGAACTACGTGGCCACGCCAAATCTGGGATTTGCCGAGTACCCACCGGGAAGCGTGCATGACTTGCCGGCCGCTCAGAAAGCGGAAATGCTGCAGCAGATAAAGCGCGATCCCATCTTCATCGCTGCGCACTCGAAGGATCCCGATGTGTTCTTCATCGCCGGAGGAACCGAAAAGGTCGGCGCAATCGATGCTCGCATTGTCGACGTAAATGCCGCAGGAACCGCGATCCGCTGGTTCGTTGACCCGCAGACTGGTCGCATTTTGAAGGAGACCTACACAACGCTCAACGCCCAAGGCGGCCCGGTGCAGGGCGAAACCGACCTGGACGACTGGAAGTCAGTGAACGGCCTGACCATCCCTTTCACTCGCCACAACAAGCAAAACGGACAGGATTCAAGCTCTGCAGAATATACAGTGCTGGAGATCAATCCAGCGATCGATCCGAAGGTGTTCGACAAACCAGCGAAACAACCCGCAGCGAAATGACGCGGTAAGCCTGGATGCGTTGTGTTCCGATTCCACAGGCTTCATTTTAAGCGGAGAAAATCAACTACGGCGTAACCTCGAACACCACCCCATATTGATATGCGCCCCCCGACGCAGTAGAGCCGTAAAGATTGCCAGCGTTGTCGAAGACCAAGCCTTCTATCGGCGCGAATCCATCGCTACCCACGAAGTTATGCAGCACCCTATCCGTCCAGGTCCCGCCTACTCCGGGAACCAGCGCGAATACCACGCCGCTGCCCCCAGAGCCTCCGTTTAAGGCTTCGCCGTAAAGATTCCCAGAGGAATCAAGAATGACGCCCGCTGAGGGAAACTGGCCGTTGACGCCATCAAAGTTTTGCACCACCGTCTGTTTCCAGGTCCCACCCGCCTGAGGAGAAAGCTCGAACACCGTGCCGCAGCCGGAAGAGTCGTCACCGACGCAAGGCCCAGTTCCGCCCGAATAAGTCGTTCCATAGAGATTGCCAGTAGCGTCCAGAACCACCGGCGCTGTGGGCTCATAGCCAGCCGGAGGACGGAAGTTATACAGAATTTTCTCCGTCCACCTGCCAGCTCCGACGCGCTCCAACTCGAACACCGTTCCCGTGTACTGGCCAAACGCGCCGCCCGAAGAGGTTGTGCCGTAGAGATTGCCGGCAGCATCAAGCACCACGCCCGCGGCCGGTCCTTGCCCATCGGTGCCGTTGCCGAAGCTGTGGAGGATGAATTCCTTCCATTCACCGTCCGCCTCAGGAGTCAGCTCGAATACGGTGCCGCCGGCATCGTAGTAGCCAGTGTAGTAGAGTCCGCCATACGACGTCGCGCCGTAGAGATTGCCGGCAGCATCGAAGATCACGCCCGCTGGGGGCTGGAACCCGTCCACGCCGTTGTTATTAAAGTGATGCAGAATCTTTTCCTTCCAACCCCCACCCTCTTGCGGGGACAGTTCGAAAACGGTGCCCAGACCGTAAGCACCTCCCTCGAAGGTGGTGCCATAGAGATTCCCTGCGGCGTCGAAGATCAGGCCACTCGATGGAGAGTAGCCGTCCGGGTGGAGATAGCCGAAGCTATACAGCAACGTCTCGGTCCATCCTCCCCCCGCCTCGGGCGTCAATTCGAACACTGTGCCTGCGTCGTAAGCGCCTCCAAGCTGAGTCGTACCGTAGAGATTGCCGGAAGCGTCGACGATCAAGGGGGCGTTCGGGGTCTGCCCGTCTCCACTCCCCTTCTTACCGAAGCTATGCAGCACTTGCGTCTGTGCGGCCGCACCCGCCGCCATGAATCTGATCGCGGCAACGGTTACCAGCACAAAGATGAATTCCGGAGAAAGTTTCTTGCTTCGCATATCTCTCCTCGGTCGCGGATGCGACAAGTGGCTTTCGTTTGAATCGGGCCCGGTTTAACGAATCAACGAGATGCTCTGCTCATCGGGGAAAGAATGAGACCGATGTCGCCTTAGGGAGGCAAACGAAATATAGCCCGCCCCACTTGGGGCGTCAAGCTTTCCTCTTGACAGCACCGATTCTAGAGTTATACTCTAGGCGAACAAAAGGCGAATACACAATGCCGTCTCCGTCTCTGTTCCCGGTTCCCGAGAAATCCCGGCTGGTCGGCATCGCTCGGCTGGCTTCCGAGGGTGAACCTCTGCGCGAGGGCCATGAGGTCGAGTACTTCACTCTTCCAGCGAAATCCCTGCTCAACCGCTGCGTCAGCAACCGCGGCCTGCCCTTCACCTGGACCATCAATCCTTACCGCGGCTGCGAGTTCGCCTGCAAATACTGCTATGCCCGCTACACGCACGAGTTCATGGAGATGCGCGACGGCGCCGAGTTCGAGCAGAAGATCTACGTCAAGCAGCACACCGCCGACTTGTTGCGGCGCGAACTGCGGCGCGTCAAGCCCGGAGAACCCATCGCGCTTGGCACCGCGACCGATCCCTACCAGCCCGCCGAGCGCCGCTACGAAATCACGCGTGGCATTCTCGAAGAATTTGCCCGCCATCGCGGCTTCGAGCTGGGGATTGTCACCAAATCCAATCTCGTAGTCCGCGATCTCGATCTTCTGCGCGCAGTCGCCCAGAATAATGCGCTCTCGATCCACATCACTGTGACCACTCTGAACGTCGAGCTCGCAAGGATTCTCGAGCCGCGCGCTCCCCGCCCCGACCTGCGCATCGACGCAGTTCGACAACTCAGCGAAGCAGGCTTTACCGTCGGAGTGAGTTGCTCACCGGTCCTGCCCGGAATCACCGACGCGCCCGCCGATCTGGAGGCCGTGGTGCGCGCCGCAGCCGCAGCCGGAGCCCGCCACATCTTCGCCGGACCTCTGTTCCTGAAGCCGTGTTCGGCCGCAATTTTTCTTCCGTTCGTTGAGCAACAATTCCCACATTTGGTCGAGAACTATCGCGAGCGCTATCAGGACCGCGCCTTTCTGCCGCCTTCCTACGGCAAGCGCATAACACAACTGATCGCGCACTTCCGCCAAAAGTACGGCATGACCACCGACCCTCGCGGAAGGATGGCGAACAAGTGGCCCGCGCAGGCTCTGGGCGGGCAGTTGGATCTGTTCTGAAATGATAAGTGTCGTAAGATTGTCTTACTATGAAAACGCGGCCAACTCGAGGGAGAATTGTGATTGACCCCGTGACCGGCTTGCCCGTTTTCACTGCAGGCCCAGATGCGCCAGTGCTGACTAGCCAACAAGTTCAGGAGATTTTAGAGAGCGACGAATTCTCTTCGGGTCCGGGCTCAGATGTAACACCGCGCAAACAGCCGCCAAAGTAATCGAAGCCGTCCTCTATAATCATTGTCTCCCATGGCAACAACTCCCCAACCGGCGACCGCGCCACGTCCTCCCTTCGGAGTGCGTCTCCAGCAATTCTGGCAGCGGGTCACCGACGGCTTGGAGGTCAGCCAGCTCTGGTCGCAATTCGAAACCGAAGCGCGCACCAGCTACCGCCTCTATTCCCGCGACGTTGCCGCTAAAACTCCCGAAGGACTTACCCATCGCGGCCACCATCTGCACGTCGTCAAAGAATTCTTCTGGTCTGTACTCGAAAAACTCTCGCCCGCTCGCCGCGTCTTGCTGCTCGCGGCATTCATCCTGCTTATATTTCCCAGCAGCGGCTTCAGCTATCACGATTCCGGACACGAGTTGCACGTCGTCGAACTCGATTTCCATTTCTGGGGCGGCCTTCTCATGTTCCTGCTACTCATGCTGGAGATCGCCGATCGCGTCGTGATGAAGCGCGATTTGCAGATCGCGCGCGAGATTCAAACGTGGCTCTTGCCCGGCGCTCCGCCGCAGATTCCCGGAGTTTCGATTGCCTACACCACGCGCCCGGCAAACACCGTCGCCGGCGACTACTACGACGTGTTTCCCCGTCCCGGCAAAACCACCGAAGAGAATCGCGTGATGTTCGCCGTCGCCGACGTCGCCGGCAAAAGCATTCCCGCTGCCATGCTCATGGCCACGCTTCAGGCCAGCCTCAAAACGCTTTCCACCGAGCCCATCGCCCTGCCTGAACTGGTGTCGGATATGAACAAGTACGCCTGCTCCAACAGCCAGGGTGGATTGCGCTTCACCACCGCGTTCCTGGCGGAGTTCGACGCGGCCCGCCGCACCTTCCTCTACATCAACGCCGGTCACAACAATCCAATCCTCCGCCGCGCCAACGGATCGATCGAGCGCCTCGACGTCGGCGGGCTGCCTCTCGGCATTCTCTCCGAAGCAAAGTACGAATCGGCCAGCGTAACGCTGGCGCCCGGCGATTGGCTCATCATCTTTACCGATGGATTAGTCGAAGCGGAAAATGCGCGTCAGGATGAGTACGGCGAAACGCAGCTTCTAAGCGTGATCAATTCGGCAGCAGCGTCCACGCCAGCCGAAATGTTGAATCGCATGATGGCAGCAGTGGATTTATTCGTAGGCTCGACTCCACAGCATGACGACGTAACGTGTCTGCTGGTAAAAGCGGAATGATGAAATGAGCGGTCAGTGGTTAGTGGTCAGAAGCTGGTTGTAAGCATTCAAACACTGATCACTGCCCGCCGCTTCTAATCCCAACCGCCGCCGCAATCTGCGCCGCCGACTGTCGCGCCTGCGCGATGTCGCGGGACATACGCTGCGCGCGCGCATCGGCATCATCCGCTTCCGCTCCACGGCCCGCTCGCCGCAATACCTGCTCGAGCAGCAAATAGCCCACATCGCTCGGTTCCACCTCGGCAGCATGAGAAATCCGCGCCACCGCGAGCGTGAAGTCTCCATCTCGCTCCGCCAGCAACCCGCTTCCTTCAAGAGCAGGAACACTATCAGGATTCTGCTGCAATGCGTTTGCGTAATTCGTTCTCGCGCGAGCGAAGTCGCCGGTCTGCAAGTAAGCCGTAGCCAGATCACTGAACGCTACGGCGCGCGAAGTTGAATCCTGAGCAGCACCAAGCGCTCGCTCATATTGCGCAACTGCATCCTGCGAACGCCCGTTCGTCTGCTCAAACACTCCGACTCCAATCAGATCCGAAAAAGAATATGCATGTAAACTCTCGGCTGCGTTGAACTCGGCGATGGCATCGTCCGTTCGACCCTCTCTAGCCAGAGCGCGCGCCAGGCCGCCATGCGCCATGTAGTTCCCTTCCGTGACGCTCAGGGTATGTCTCCACAAAGCTTCACTGTCGTGCCAATAACTAAGTTGACGGCGGCTCAGCACTCCCAAAGTCACAAGGATCAAAACTGCCGGCATCGCGATCCACACCGCCGGAATCTTCCGCGCCCGCGCAACATCAGCCACTCCCCAAACCACGCCGATGAATAATCCGATGTAAGCGAGGTAAGCATAGCGATCAGCCATCGCCTGCTCCCCGAACGAGAGAATGCCGATCACCGGCGTCAGCGTGCCCAGAAACCAGAACCAGCCCAAGATCGGATACCGCCGTTCACGCCACAACAACACAAGCGCAGTAATCGAAATCAAAATCGCAGCCGCAGCAATAATTTTCCAAACCGCAAGCGAACTCCCAGGATGCGGATACAAAACCGCCAGGCGCACCGGCCAAAAAGCCTTCCCGAGATAACGCACGTAGGCAACGACAGCATTCCCCCACCGCGCGCCAGCCGGCAAACTACGCACCGCGTGTCCAGCCCGCTGCGCCAGCAAAGTAATCACGCCGCAACCAACAGAAAGAAGTAATAACGGAATCTTCTCAAGAAGCAGAAATGAGAACGATCGAGGAACCGCCGAGCCCGCACGAGAAAGATTCTCACCACGCTCTTTACTGAGAACTGAGAACCGAGAACTGAGAACTGCCCGCTTTAATGGCCAAACATCCCACAGCAACAAAACAAACGGAAGCGTAATGATTTCAGACTTCGCCATCAATGCCAGAGCAAACAAAGCAGCCATCACGGGGTAACGCGCAACGCCGCTGCGCCTCACATACCATCCGTAAGCATGCAGCGTCAGCAGAAAGAAGACCATGCTGAGCACATTCTTCCGTTCCGCAGCCCATGCCACCGACTCCACGTTCACCGGATGCAGCGCAAAAAGCCCCGCCACCATGAAGCTCGGCCAGGTCAATTCCGTGGCGCCCTCGAGCAGCAGAAACAATAAGAGCGCACTGCCGGCATGCAACAGAACGTTCACATAGTGAGAACCGGCCGGGTTCGGCCCGAAGAGTTGCCAGTCAAGAGCGTGCGACAGCCACGTCAGCGGATGCCAATTTGCCGCATCAAAACTCGTGAATGCCCACTTCACCGTCTCCCAGGTCAGGCCCGCCCGCACATGGGCGTTATTCAGAATGTAGATGTCGTCGTCAAAGTTCGTGAACCCGTTCTGAACGATAGGATTGTAGGCAGCCAGCGTCGCCAGCGCCAAAACCAGGCACAAAACTGTACTCTGCCTCTGAGGCGAGATAAGCCAATGTGCGGGTCGGCGGGTAATCACCGTGGGCTGCATCGCAGTCGCTGTCTCAGTTGGAGCCAATTCGATCCTCAACGCTGTCTCAGAATGATTATATGCACCGCCGCTGCGCTCGCACAGAACAGTCCGGGCGGCTAAGTTACTTCTGTGAGATGCCGCAAGATCCTGATTCTGGGGCGTTCCAATCTTGTGTGCAGAGACCCATCAATGCCGTGAACCGTCAGTCGCATGACAGTTTTTGGCATGAAGCCGGACGTTGGTGGAGGTTACCATGGGACCGAAGTTTGACTCTATAATGAAAATAAAGACCTTGTCCTTGATCCGCCCCGAACCAAGGTAACTAGCGGGTTTGGCGAGGCAAGTGCCATTATCAAGTTCGACTGCGTCATCACCATGACCAGCATGAAATCAACGAATTCAAAAACAAGGGGAAAATAAAGAGATGCGGAAACAACAGAAGGGTTTCTCACTGATTGAGCTGCTGATCGTGGTTGCCATCATCCTGATCATCGCAGCGATCGCGATTCCTAACCTTATGCGTGCGCGTATGGCTGCCAACGATTCGTCCGCGGCTGCTTCCGAGCACACCATCATCGTCGGAGAAGTCGGCTATTACGGCGCTTATCCTACCCAGGGTTATGCCACGCTGGCCCAGTTGGGCGGCGCTGCCACACCTTGCGTTCCGGGAACGGCCAACGGCTGCTTGATCGACAACAACCTGGCCACCAACGGCGGCGGCAACGGCAAGAGCGGTTACAGCTTTGCGGTGACGGTCACGGCTCCGGCAGCTGCGGCGCCTTCCACCTTCTTCACTACCGCTGTGCCGATCTCGAACACGTCGGGCACCAAGTCTTTCTGCGCGGCTGATGACGGCGTAGTCCGCAACGGCGCACCGGGCGTGATCACTGCTCCGGCCACCTACGCGGCTTGCCTGGCTCTGACCCCGATGAACAACTAACAGTCTGAGTTAGCAACGTACCCGAACGGGTACCAAGCCTGAGGGCAGCGGATCAAATCCGCTGCCCTTTTACTTTTTGCGGATCTCGCCTTCAAACGCATCAAATCCCTCCACTGCCTCATGATCGCCTTTCCGTGTGACAATTTCTGTCAACTCAGACCTCCTCATTTGTCATTTTCAGCGGTGCGGTGTCGGCTTGATTCCGCCGTTTTGCCCAGAAAAGCACATCTCTGGCAGCCACAGATGCAAAGAACGTTTTGGCAGCCAGAGTGCAACAAAGTTTAGAACATCGTAAGAAATCTCATCTGCCGACCAGGTGACAATGACTCGGCTAACTTGAGGAAAAATGAACATTCAAAAAAACAAGGGTTTCTCACTGATTGAGCTACTGATCGTCGTTGCCATCATCCTGATCATTGCGGCTATCGCGATTCCTAACCTGATGCGCGCCCGTATGGCGGCCAACGATTCGTCCGCAGCTGCTTCCGAGCACACCATCATCGTCGGAGAAGTCGGCTACTACGGCGCTTATCCCACTCAGGGTTATGCCACGCTGGCCCAGTTGGGCGGCGCTGCAACACCTTGCGTTCCGGGAACGGCCAACGGCTGCCTGATCGACAACAACCTGGCCACCAACGGTGGAGGCAATGGCAAGAGCGGCTACAAGTTCGCCGTGGCAGTCACAGCCCCCGCGGCTGCAGCCCCATCGACCTTCTTCACCACCGCTGTGCCGATCTCGAACACATCCGGGACGAAATCATTCTGCGCTGCTGATGACGGCGTAGTGCGCAATGGCGCGCCGGGCGTAATCACTGCTCCGGCGACCTATGCGGCGTGCCTGGCTCTGACCCCGATGAACAACTAGCACAGCTCAAGTTTGGCGATTCAAGTTTGGCAAAGTACCTGGGGGAGGGTACCAAGCCAGAGGGCAGCGGACGCAAATCCGCTGCCCTTTCGTTTTGATTGTAGTCAGCGCAGCCGGGTGAAAGACGAATGAGTACTGCGGTAACCGCCCCTGAAGACCCGGGTTGGCCCGTTAAGTGCGACAGGATTTGTATGTCCCCCGAAGAGAAAGATCGGGTCGTCGCATTGCCACAGGGGCAAGACTGAACTTCATGACGAAACAAAAGGGTTTCTCACTTATCGAGCTGTTGATCGTGGTTGCGATTATCCTGGTCATCGCGGCGATCGCCATCCCGAACTTAATGCGGGCTCGCATGGCGGCCAACGACTCGTCCGCCGCGGGTTCTATGCACGCGATCGACGTCGCCGAAGTTGGGTATTTCGGCAGCTACGAAACCATTGGCTTCCCGGCGACGCTGACCCCGCTGGGCGGGGCGCAGCCTTGCACTCCAGGCATCGCGACGGCCTGTCTCATCGATCAGTCTCTCGCCAGCGGCGGTCCCAAGAGCGGCTACACCTTCGCGGCCACTGGATCCCCCGGCGCAGGAAGCGTCATCAATAATCAGTTCTATGCTACAGCGACACCCCAGACCGACCTGACCGGCACCCGCTCCTACTGCTCTACTGACGATCTGGTCATCCGGCTTCAACCCGCGGGCAATACCACTCTGGTCGCGGGCTATGCTGCTTGCCAGGCTCTGGCGCCAGAGACTAACTGAGACCGATATCCGCAAACTTCCGGCCAAGCATCGACGTTGCCACAGTGCCAGTCGCCGCCCTTTACTTTCGTAATCCCCCCGGCCCCCGCCGCCACTTTACTCCCAATCGGATTTGCATATAATTTTCCTGAAACAAATATTCATCAACAAACTGCATTCCTGCCATGCCTGCCATAGAAATCTTAGGATTGGAGAAAACTTACAGCGTGGGCTTCTGGCGCAAGCGCCCGAAGCTCGCATTGCACCCGCTAAACCTCACGGTCGAAGACGGCGAGATTTTCGGATTCCTCGGACCCAACGGCGCGGGCAAAACCACAACCCTCAAACTGCTTATGGGATTGGTGTTCCCGAGCGCAGGATCGGCGCGCATTCTGGGCCATGACTGGACTGACCCATCAGTAAAAGCGCAGATCGGCTTTCTTCCCGAGCAGCCGTATTTCTACGACTATCTTACCGCTCACGAATTGCTGGAGTACTACGGACAGCTTTCCGGCGTTCCCGCCAAACAGCGCAAGCAGCGCGTTGAGCGCGTGCTCGACCAGGTCGGATTGCGCGACGTGCAGGGCGTTCAACTCCGCAAGTTTTCTAAAGGCATGTTGCAGCGTGTGGGCATCGGTCAGGCGATTCTGCACGATCCCAAACTCGTGTTCTTCGACGAACCCATGTCTGGGCTCGACCCCATCGGCCGCCGCGAAGTGCGCGACCTGATGTCGCAACTCAAGAGTGAAGGCAAGACCGTGTTCTTCTCGACTCACATTCTCTCCGACGCTGAAACACTGTGCGACCGCGTGGCCATTATTCACAAAGGAGAACTCCGCGGCGTCGGTGCAGTTGAGGATTTGACCTCCAGCGTTCAGGGGACGGTGGAAGTGATCTGGCACGGCTCGCAGGTTCCGGCGTCGATAAAGGCTCTGGGAGCGCAATGCCATGTCACGGGCGATCGCGTCCGCGCCACCGTCAACGAGAGTCAGCAGGATGCGATGATCGACGCGCTGCGCCGCGAACGTCTGCGCTTGATTGCGATTACTCCGGTACGCACTTCGCTCGAGGCTTACTTTGTCGAGAAGCTGCGCCGCGCCGAGACCACGGCCGGGTCAAGCCTATGAAGATCAAGCCTATGAAAATCGAGCGTATAAAGATCAACCGCATGAAGAGAACAGTATTATGAGAACTCGCATTGCCTACATTGCCTCCAATACTTTCCGCGAAGCGGTTCGCGACCGTGTGCTCTACAACCTGATCGCTTTCGCGCTGCTGCTTTCCGGAGCGGCCATCTTCGTTGGCCAGATTTCGATTGAGATCGAGAAGTTGGTGGTCATTAACCTTGGTCTCACCGCGGTTTCGCTGTTTGGAATCGTGATCGCAATCTTTATCGGCATCGGCCTGGTCTCGAAGGAAATCGAAAAGCGAACGCTCTACACCGTGCTCTCGCGTCCAGTGCGCCGCTGGGAGTTCATTGTCGGCAAGTTCTTCGGTCTTGCAGGCACGCTGGTGGTGAATACCTTCTTCATGGCGATCGGAGTCTTCGCCGCGCTGTTCTATGTTTCTCATAAGTTTGTGCGTGCCGACGCTCTGATTCTTGTGGCCTTGTACTTCATCGTGCTCGAGTTCCTGATCATCTGCTCGCTGGCGTTGTTGTTCTCGTCATTCTCTTCGCCGCTGCTTTCCGCGGTCTTCGCCTTCTCGCTATTCGTCATTGGCAGCTTTGCCGAAGACCTGCGCAACTTTGCCGGCATGGCCCACGGATTCTCGCGCTGGCTGGCCACGGGCGCGGCTTATCTTGTGCCGAACTTTTCGGCGTTCAACGTGATCACATCCATCGCGCACGAACAACCCGTTGCAGCGCAACTCATCCTGCAGAACACGCTCTACGCCTTGTTCTACGCGACGATGGCGTTGAGCGGTGCGGTGCTGATCTTCGAGCGCCGGGATTTGAAGTGAGGAAATTCAGTACCGAGTACCTGGTACCCAGTACCGAAAAACAAAGTTAGGGTGCGACTGGTTCTCGGCGCTGGTTCTCGGCACTAGGTACTGGGTACTAGGTACTGGCACTCGGACAGAGATTCGTTATGAAGCCTCGGCAGAAAACTACGATGGTCGCTAGCGCGTGTCTGATCTTGTCGCTGGCTGCGAGTTCGTTTCTGCTTCATCGTATCGACCGGCTTCGCCCGCAAGGTGCAGCGGATGATGCGCTCTTTCTCAGTTCGCCAAAGGTCATCCAACGCGCGAGTCTCGGTTATGACGGGCTGATGGCCTGCATTTACTGGACTCGCGCCGTGCAGTACTTTGGCTTCCGGCATCATTACTTCGCGACCAGCTACAACCAACTGGCGCCGCTGCTTGAGATCACGACTCACCTGGATCCGCATCTGATGGTGGCTTACGAATTCGGCACCAGCTTTCTTGCGCCCAAACCGCCGCATGGCGCGGGCGAACCGGAGCGCGCGATTGAGTTGCTGGAATACGGCATTCAACAAAATCCCGATACGTGGAAGCTTTATTACGACCTTGGCTTCGTCTATTACATGGAGCTGCACGATTACAAGAAAGCCGCCGAAACATTCGAGCGCGGATCGCATGTTCCGAATGCGCATCCTTTCCTGAAGGTGATGGCGGCGCAGATGGCGCAGCATGCGGGTGAGTACGAGACGGCTCGAATGCTTTGGTCGGCGACTTATCAGACCGCGCAGGACGCGCAAATCAAGGAAAACGCGACCGAACACCTGCGCGCCTTGCGCGTCGATGAAGATGTTGAGCATCTGCAAAAAGCTGTGACCCGCTTTGGAGAGCGCACTGGACGCCTGCCCGCGAGCATCGCCGAACTTGCCTCCGCCGAAGGATTGAGTGGAACTCCGGTCGATCCCGATGGGCATGCTTACAAATTGACGCCGGAAGGGCGCGTCGAAATTCGCGTGCCGGATGACTTTCCTTTCGCCAGTAAAGGATTGCCTCCGGGATATAAGCCAGCGCCGAAATACCACCAGCTTCAGTAGGCTCGTAGCTAGTACCTAGTACCTGGTACCTAGCCAAGACCATCTACCCGCAACTCTTTGCGGAAGTGTCATCGCTTATGATGGCGGTGAATGGGCGTCGATGCCTCTGATAAATCGTCGATCAGCGTGTCTCGCTTCGCGCGGCAATGGTGGAAGGACATTGCGGCGCGTGAGGGGCGTTTTGCGGCCACGCGGCGACTGCTGAGCGCGCTTTGGGAGTTCGTTCGCGAATCCACTCCGGAGCGCCGCCGTCAACTTTACGGCGACGCGGATTACGATTGGGAGCATCGCGTTAACACCACCAGCGCGGCTGTGGGTTGGCGCGAACGGTTGCTTGGAGTGTTTCACTCGCCTTATCAGCCGACGGAGTCGGCTCTCTTTCACGAGATGATTGATGCTTTGCTTGAGCAAAGTCAGTTGGACTTTCGAGACTTCACCTTCATCGATCTTGGATCTGGAAAAGGACGCACGCTGTTGATGGCGTCGGATTATCCTTTTCGACGAATCGTTGGCGTGGAACTTTTGCCTGAGTTGCATCGAGCTGCGCTGGAGAATCTGAGCAAGTACAAAAGCGAAACGCAGAAGTGCTTCGCGCTGGAATCGATTTGCGCGGATGCGACCGAGTTTCGTTTTCCTCTTGAGCCGACCGTGCTTTATCTCTTCAATCCATTCCCGGAAGCCGGGCTCAGACGAATGATCGCTGGTCTGGAGCGGAGTCTGCGTGAGCATCCGCGGGCGGTGTATGTGGTCTATCACAACCCTCTGCTTGGGCGAGTGCTGGATGAAAATGTTGGGCTAAAAAAGATTATTGGGACTCATCAGTTTGCGATTTACCAGGCGACGGACTGGATTCCTGATGAGTCGTGAGCTTGAGATCCGTGGAGAAAAAATTTTAGGGTTGATCCCCCTAAAATAATGTAAACACAGGAGTTGCGCGATCGGATCTCCGCGAGATCTAGCTAAAATATTGCATCTAAAGGACTTGGCTGCAAAATCCTCAAAATGAAGGAGTTAGCGATAGAAATCGCTACCGCCTGGTTCGGTTTTCGGTTTTCAAAGAGCTTGCGCCCTGGCGCGATTTGCGCTCCGCAGGGATACTTTGTAAAAGCTTAGCTCGAGGACGGAAATAAAGATGTGACGGATGAACATTGAGGCTGTGGAAAACTCCAAGATGGACCTTTCTCCGTTTGTGCAGAAGCGGTATTCTGGTAGCACCTAAAAAGGTGCTCCGGAGGAGAGTTCATGCTCGACATCACCAAGGACATTCAATCTCTAACAACCTTTCGGCGCCGTTCCGGCGATTTTATAAAGCTGCTGAAGAAAAGCAAGCGACCGGTGGTGCTTACTGTAAGAGGGAAGGCGGCAGCGGTGGTGCAGGACGCGGCCTCGTATCAGCGGCTGCTCGATATTGCGGCGCGAGCAGATTCGGGGGAAGGTATCCGCCAGGGACTGGAAGATGTGAGCAAAGGCAGGATTCGTCCAGCGCGGGAATTTTTTGATGAATTCGAAGCCAAGCATGAAATACGCCGTTAACATCACGCAGCGGGCGGAGCGGGACCTTGCGAGCATCTACGATGAAATCGATGCGGCCCACTCCGAGACAGCGCGAGAATGGTATCGGGGGCTAAAGAAGCAAATCCTCAGCTTGGAGAAACTGCCATTCCGCTGCGCCGTGACTCCGGAGAACGAGATTCTCAGACACCTTTTGTATGGTCACAGGCGTGACACCTATCGCGTGATCTATCGAGTGGTAGGCTCGCAGGTCGACGTTCTGCACATTCGTCACGGAGCAAGAAAGCGAGTGGGGTGAGAAAGGCCAAGGGGGAAGCTCAGGCGGCGCTGGGGTATCCGGGTATGCTGGCGCGGTTGGATGCGCTCGGCGAACTCTTCGAGTGACCTTCCTACAAAACCAAAATCTTCAACCACAGAGGACACGGGGTTACACAGGGTAAACCTTTTGGTCTCGTATAGCGGAAATTGTGATGGCTACGGCTGCTCTTAACTCTCTTGCGCGCGCTTCTTCTGCTTACATGCGTTCTGCCATGCAGGCTGCGGATTAATGAAAGAACGCTTGAGGAAGTGAGAGCAGGGGTGGGCTCGACCGAATGCTCAGGCGGCTGCGCTGCTTGTGCTTAGGTATCCGGGTATGCTGGCGCGGTTGGATGCGCTCGGCGAACTCTCGAGTGACCTTCCTACAAAACCAAAATCTTCAACCACAGAGGACACGGGGTTGCACGGGGTAAACCTTTTGGTCTCGTATAACGGAATTGCGATGGCTACTACTACGGGCCCTCCGCTCCGGTGGGGATGACAATTCGTTTCCGGGCTGCTGCGGTTATGCGGCTTACTGCGGCTTTTCTTGTGGCTTTTCCTGCGGCTTTTCTTGTTCCTTCTCCATGGCCTTGTACTCCTGCTGAGAAACGGCCAGGGCGCCGTCGGGTCCGGGAACGTAGACGTCATCTCTCAAAGTGGTCTTCAGGTCGAAGGTGACGTACTTGTCTGGGGATCCGATCTCACCTACGAGCAACTCCATCTTCAGTCCATCTTTTTTCCATTTGGCGAGATAGTGCGTATCCCCAACGGTTCTATGGAAAGGCTCGGTCGCGGAGTAGGTGAAATCGAAAGCGCGGGTGGACTCGCCGTCTTTGACGTCCCCACGCCCGTATCCGTCGACGCCGCCGCGGTAGCGATGCCAATGCGATTCGATGACCTGGATTTGCAGGGGATAGTCGGCAAGGTTCTTCCCGGCGCGCGAAACCGCCGGCAGCAGGATGAAGATAGATACGACCAAAGCTAGTTTTCGCACGGGTTGAACTCCACGCAGGCAATTGCGAGCGCTCCATATTAAAATGGCGATCAGCGTTTGGCAACGCGAAAGCGACAGGGTCGCACCGGGCTTGGCGACCGTTTGGAGTGACAAAAGCTTGGGAGGGTCCGGCGACGACGGATGCGCGGCCGGGCTTTCGATGTGAGAACTCCTGTTAGGGCTTGAGGCGGCCACGGCAGGCATGGGATGCTTCGACTGCGTGGGATCGTCCTTTGGACGATTCCACTTCGATCAGCATGACAGCCGATGAGAGGTGCTGCCGCAGTACACTTAGAGTCATGACCACTACCACCCTCAACTCCCTCGCCCGCGCTTCCTCTGCTTACCTGCGATCTGCCATGCATCAGCCGATTCAGTGGCATGAGTGGGGTGAGGAGGCGTTTGCGGCGGCGCGGCGGGAGAATAAGCCGATGCTGCTGGATATTGGCGCGGTGTGGTGCCACTGGTGCCATGTGATGGACCGCGAGTCTTATGACGATGCGGAAGTGGCGGCGATTGTGAATGAGCATTTTGTTGCGGTGAAGGTGGATCGCGACGAGCGTCCTGATATTGACAGCCGGTATCAGGCGGCGGTGAGCGCGGTGAGCGGGCAGGGGGGATGGCCGCTTACGGCTTTTCTTACTCCGGATGGGAAGCCGTTTTATGGGGGGACCTATTTTCCTCCGGTGGATGGTTATGGGCGGCCTAGTTTTAAGCGGGTGCTGACCAGCATTGCTAATGCCTATAAAGAAAAAAATGGCGACGTGGTGGAGCAGGCGAAAATGGTGGAGAGCGCTATTGCGCAGGCGGAGTCGTTTGCCGGGAAGAGCGGGCGGGTTTCTGCGGGCATTATTGATGCGATTGAGAAGTCTGCGTTCGGAATGTTTGATGCGGAGCATGGAGGGTTTGGGCAGGCTCCTAAGTTTCCGCATCCTTCGGCTTTGGATTTGTTGATTGAGAGGTATGCAGGGAAGATCAAAAGCCCCACTTCTCGCGCAGAAAGCGCGCGAGAAATGGGGCACCCTCGAGATTTTGATAGTGACGACGAACAACTGCGCAACTTGATTGTTACTACTCTTGAGCACATGGCTTTGGGCGGCGTTTATGACCAGCTTGCTGGGGGATTTCATCGGTATTCGGTGGATGAGCGGTGGGTGGTGCCGCACTTCGAGAAGATGTGCTATGACAACTCTGAACTGTTGAAGAATTATGTGCATGGATATCAGGCCACCGGGTCGGAATTTTTGGCGGACGTGGCGCGCGACATTATTCGCTGGATGGATGAGTGGCTCAGCGACCGGGAGCGCGGCGGATTCTATGCTTCGCAGGACGCTGACATTTCGATGGACGACGATGGCGACTACTTTACCTGGACGCTGGATGAGGCGCGGGCTGTGCTTAGCGAAGACGAAGCGCAGGTTGCGGCGCTGCATTACGACATCAATGAGATTGGAGAGATGCATCATAATCCGGCGAAGAATGTGCTGTACGTGCGAGCTTCGATCGAAGAGATTGCTGCGCGGATGAAGATTAGCGCTGAGCGGGTTTCGGAATTGCTCGATTCGGCTAAGAAGAAAATGTATGCGGCGCGGTTGCTGCGGCCTACTCCTTACATCGACAAGACGGTTTATGTGGGATGGAATTCGATGTGCGTGTCGGCTTATCTGGAGGCTGCGAAAGTTTTGGGGCTGGAGGATGCGCGGCGTTTTGCTTTGCGATCGTTGGACCGGGTTTTGGCGGAGGCGTGGAAAGCACACAGCAACACGGCGGACGAGGCGTCCGCTGCTCCACGGTCACTACTGCTGCATGTGGTCTCTTATTCTGATCCGGCGGCTTCGCATCGCGAGGTTTCTGGTTTGCTTGACGACTACGCCGCTACCGCGATTGCCTGCCTGGATGCTTATGAGGCTACGGCCGATCTTAGCTACTTTAAATTTGCGCAGGCTATTGCTGATGCGATGATTGCGCGGTTCTTTGATTCGACTGGCGGAGGATTTTTCGATGCTGAGCCGGTGGGCGAGGGCAAGAGTCTGGGAGTGCTCTCGACCCGGCGCAAGCCGGTGCAGGATTCGCCTACGCCGGCGGGAAATCCGATGGCGGCGATTGCGCTGCTGCGATTGCATCATTACACGGGAGATGAGGGGTATCGGGACAAGGCGGAGTTGACGCTGGAAGCTTTTGCGGGCGTGGCGGAGCAGTTTGGAATTTTTGTTGGCACTTATGGGATTGCAGTGTTGCATCTGTTGGAGAATCCTGTGCAGGTTGTCGTGATCGATGGGTCGGGATCGGATGAAGGCGCTTTGGCGCTTTCCGCGGCGGCTGTGGCGTCTTTCGCGTTCAACAAAAGTGTGCTGCGGTTGAAGGCTAATCAGGCGGTCGTTGGGAATCTTCCTCCGGCGCTGGCGGCGACGATTCCGAACTTGCCGCAGTTGAAGTCGGGCTCGTCATTTGCGGTTTTGTGTTCGGGATTTTCGTGTCAGCCTCCGGTTACGGATCCGGTGGAATTGCGGCGGGCGATTGAGGGTGCGTTGACGGAGCAGTCGTAGCGTGGTGCGGGGAAATTATTGCGCTTGCGAAAACGGTTCCACGAGGGCTGAAGCCCTGTAGATCCAGGAATCTAACGCGGCGCTGAATCGCCGCTCTTCCACGGGGCTGCATGCATTTCCTCAGGTCAAGCGCTTGAAGCGCGGCTCTTCCACGGGACTGCATGCATTTCGTGCGTTGCGGTGCTGAAGCGCGGTTCCTTGTCCGCCGCTTTGGTGGCGCGAATGAATTCGTGCCCCTCCCGATCTAACTTAACAGCACGATTGAATTCGCGTCGTTCCCGATCCACCTTGGCGGCGCGAACGAATTCGTGCTTTGTATCCCAGAGCCTGACCGTACGAAGGAATTGCTCTTCACGATCCGATCCCGCCAAAAAAACGGGGCTGACGGTTTATGTATGAAGTCCGTCAGCCCGAAGATTGCGAGCCCTAGGTTCGGCCCAAGTTACTTACGGTTACTTTGGTGACCTTGCAGCCACCTGCGACATCGGATTAACTGCTATTTCACATCGGCGGTTGTTGATTGCCGCTGCATTTGCCTTGCAGTTGTTGTTGTGGTGGGCACGTAATGATCGGGCCTCCGTCCGGGGTGGGAACCTGAGGAACGGCGGCTGCGACGTATGTGCCCACTAGTCCTAGCATCAGGATCGACATCCTGAGCGAGTGCTTCATGGTTGACTCCTTCCGCGCCATAGTTGCCCAAGAAACAGGGCAATGGTGGCGTGGAGAGGAATTATAAGGCACGAGTCAAGCCCCTCCGCAAGAATTCCTTCACAATACAGTTCGGGTGAGCCATGAGGAGATGCCTGTCGCGGGTTACCTCGTCGCGCTTGGCCTGTAAATACTGGGGAAATCGTAGTTCTAAGGTGTTTTCTCCATGCATTTTTGAGTGCCAGTGAGGGGCGGCAAAAGCGCCTTTTCGGCTTCCGGTCGTTTACGAAATCCGAAACAGCGGGCCGCGAGGGTATATTGCGGGAAATGTAACCTTGAAGTCTGCAGGATCTTTTTACTTCTTGGATTCAACTCGATCAATCATCGCGGAGATGCTTAGGCCGCCCATGGGAGCGGCGCCTGCGGCGTTCGCCATGGCTTTCGCCGCTTTTGCATTTTCTTCTGGGAGCGGCTGCGCTGCCTGCGTGCGCGATAGAGCGCGGTCGACCATCCCCTCGAACATTGGAATCAAGGAATCGGCAGGCAGCGGGTGTTGGATGTCTGACAGGCTCTGCTCCCAGCGCTGAGGCCGCAATAAGGTGAACGATGCGTCGCGGGCGGGACTCTTTGCCAGCGTGTAACCCAGCCAGATGAGCAGCGTGGCGTTGTAGGCGCCCATGTTGATGAGGTTCATCGCAGTATTGCCCAGGTGGTCGCCGGTCCACGAGGCGATCAGCGTCAACTCCACGACGGCAAATGCGCCGAAGCCGAGAGCGATGCCGAAGCTGTGCTGGCGGCGGCTTACTCCCAGATAGCGGGCAAAGAACAACAGAAAAAGCACCATCCCAACCTGAATAATGCGGACGCAGCGCTGGGCCGTCATGATGGCCTGCACCCACGCCGCCAGTTCGTTCGAACTGGTGGAAACCGAAACTACTCCCGCTACCAGAAGCATGACCAGGCCTGCCCACTTAAAAAGCACGGTGCCGAGGTCTCGCAAAGTATGGAAGGGCCGGAAGACGTCGAGAAAAGCTTCGTGGATGACCATGAAGCCCAGGGCGACGCTGATGGCGGTGCTGATCCAGGAAATGTAAAAAATTGCCGAATAGTAGTACCGGTAAGTCGGAAAGATCACGGCGAAAGTCATGATCTGGGTGACGATATAAGCGAAGAAATACTTGAACGGGCGCTGCTGGCCACGGCGGAGCATGGCGACAGCAATCGCCGTTTGGAGAACGGGATGCGCGAGCCAGAGTGCATAGTACAGAATTCTGATCTTTTCGCTCATCGGAACTCTCTTAAACCCCTACCCTTTCGAGCCAGAACCAGCGCCTGGAGCCGAAACCGCGGCAACCGGGCTGAGTTAGATTTCTCTAGTGATAAGAGAAGTTAAACTGTTTGGCGCAACTGTTCAATGTACTCAGGTAACCGAAAGTAACGTTACCTTCGGGCCACTGGCCTTGACTGACCTCGGGTGCTTTGAGGGAAGAAACGGGGTAAAACACGGAGAATTGCTGTGCGGAGGATTCGCCGTTGCGGCGCTTGCGTTTTAAAAACCCGTCCCGCAACGGCTGAAGCCAGGATTGATTTTGAGGCATTGACGACGCAGTGGAACAGGCTGAGGAAAAACTCTTCATGCACACAAGATGCGACCACTGGGGCTAGAGCCTCGTTGATTGCGGGGGGCCTTACGCGGCGCTGAAGCGCCGCTCTTCCACGGAACTGCATGCATTTTTGCGTTTTTCCACAGGCTGCCCTTCAAAACGAGGGGTGGCGTCGATTACTCGCCGAGGAACAAGAAGTAGGAGCAGTTCCACAAGGCGGTGGGCAGGCTTCCTCGCGGACGGGCGGTGAGCACGATGTTGTATTCCCCGGTGCTGCCCAGGTCTATTTCCCGCAGAACGTCTTTTTTGAAAACATCTTCTCGGAGCACATCCCGCAGATTTCCGGTTTGAAGCCGATCTGGCATTTTGGAATCCGGCTGCGCTTCGATCACTGCGAGCCGCGCTAGAAATTCGTGCACATCAGTGCCGCGGCCGTGGCCTGAGAGTGCGAAGGAAACTTCGGCATCCTGCGACGAGAAGTGCCAGGCCAGCGAGGCTGCCAGGTTCACGGCTCGTTCGTAGGCGGGACCGGAGATGAGACCGGCCGGGGGATTGTCGAAGACGATGCACAGCTTGCGCTCGTCCTCGCGGCTGAATTCACGTACTTTCAGCGAGCCAGACTTGGCCGTTGCCTTCCAGTCTACGTGGCGAGCCGAGTCTTCCGGCATGTACTCGCGAATGCGGTACAAATCGGAGCCGCGTCCGCGCTGAAAGCTTTCCCACTCCCCGCGGACCAGGGGCAGAATCTCAAACAGTTCATCCGGCGGCGCAATCGCCGGATAGACGAGGATTTCGCGCACGAGCGCAACCTCGCGCGTCTTGGTGAGGAAGGCGAAGGGAAACCGAGTAGCCACGCCGAAACTCGATTCGCAATATCGTCCGCGGCGATCGAACAACAACTCGAGGTCAGCCGTGAGATCGGCTCCCGGCGGTAGATACGGAAAATAAATCATGCCCTCGAAAATTCCCGGCGGAGGCGGAGCTACTTCTACTCGCCTTACACGCCAGTCGCGCAGGCGCACCCACTGATTCTCGGGAGCGCGGTTGAGCGGAAAAGTGAACGTGGTTCGCTCCCACTTCCATTGCTTGCGAATCTTCTTTTCTTTCTTCTTGTGCGCCGGGACCACTCGAATGGAAAACGAGGGCAGCATGCGCCGCGGGTTGCGGAGAACGACGCGACCCAGGACGGGACGGCCGGCAAACATATGCTCAGGCAGACGAACTTCGAGTTCGAGGCCACGCAGCACCAGGGCGGAAACCAAGCCCGACACCAGAATTGCGGCCAGCATCGCCGCCACTACGATGTAGAGCAGATTGTTTCCGGTGTTCAGCGCGGCAATGCCGATTACCAGCGTGACCAGCACATAAATCACTCCGGCTTTTGTGACTTCGTAGTGAAACGTTTGGCGCAAACGCTCGAGCGCGACGCGACGCGCCAGGTACGGTACCGTGACCAAGCCCACGAATGCTGCCATCAACAGCGCGAGCGATGCGAGAATTACTGACGCCCACAGATTGCCCGCTTCGCCCCACGCTGTTGAGATCAATGCGGCGCCGAAGGCTAGCCCCAACCCGACGAGCGCGAGCAAGAATTTTATCCACACTTCCGCCGAGGACGACTGCAGCCAACGCTGCATCCGGCTGGAGTGAGGTTTTATTGACTCTGGCTGTGCGTATGCGGAAGACACCATTTCGAGCCTAGCATCCGCTTAGAGAACGATCAATCGAGATGGGCTTGCAGAAAACGCTATCGTAACTAGCAGTGGTCAGTGATCAGTGGTCGGTGGTCAGTTAACCCCGCCTTCCACCGGACGATTTTGTTTTTCGCTGGCCACTGAACACTGACCACTGACCACTTTCTTCTTCAGTTTCCTACGCTGACCAGGTATTGCTCGATTTTGCCGTCGGGCATTTCGAAGGTTGAAATTGAGAGGACTTTGTCTGCGAACTTGGCGCGGTAGGCGCGGGCGGTCATGCCTCCGCGCAATTGCTCTGAGGTTTGCTGAAAGTCTTGCGAGGCTCCTAAGGGGCCGAGGCTTGAGGCGAAATCCTGCAGGGCTTGCTTATCGAAATAGCTGTTGGCGTTGTCGGTGAATAAGGAGCGGTCGATCTTTCCTTGTTGAAGTTGTTCGAGGACTTTGCGAGCGCGTTCTACTTTTTCGGCGATCAGGGCCGTATTGCCTGTAAAAAGTAGCGGAGCGATCTTGCGTGCAATTTGGCTGCCGGCGTTCACTGCGTCCTGGTTGGTCAGTACGATAATCGCTGCGTGATCTTCCGGAAACACGATGTTCTCCGCGGTGAAGCCGGACACTTCGCCGCTGTGTTCGAGCATGCGGCGGCCGGCCTGATTGCGCACTGTGATGCCCAGCCCGTAGTTGGTTGCTGTGCCATTCGTAAGCAGAACGTCTTTTTGCATCTCTTGATACGAAGACGGTTTCAGGAGGCGCTGATTCATCATTGCGATATCCCACTTGGCTAGATCAGACACTGGCATTGCTAGTTCTCCGGCGGCGAATAGCCAGCCCTTGCCTTCCCGAGGCGCGGGCCGCAGCGGACCTAGCGCGTAGCGCATGTAGCCTGTGGGATCGGTATCGGCGAGGTGATCCTGGTCGATGTTCACTACGCTCTGCATTCCGAGCGGTTCGAAAATATGGGAGCTGAGGAAACGCAGAAGCGGCATTCCGCTGGCCTTTTCGACGATCACGCCAGCGATCACGTAGTTGGTATTGCTGTACTGCCATTTCGTACCGGGATCGAAATCGAGCGGCTTGCGCGCCCACCGGGTCATGATTTCATCGGCGGTGATTGGCGTGAGCATGAAGGGCGGGACGTAGTCTTGCGGCCAATAATCCTGGTAGCCGGAGGTATGGGAAAGCAGTTGCCGGATGGTGACTTCTTTGGCGCGAGTGAGATCAGGCACGAAGCGGGAGACGGGATCGTCGAGCGAGAGCTTGCCCTGTTCCGCCAGCATCAGGATCGCCGTCGCGGTGAATTGCTTGCTGATGGAGCCAATTTTGTAGCGCATTTCAGCCGTGGCTGGAGTGGGAGGCTCGAGACGCGCATTGCCGTATGCGTTGGTGTAGGCGACGGTGCCATCTTTTATTACGGCCACTGAAGCGCTGGGTACGCCGGTGCTTTCGAGCACCTGACGGGCGATTTGATCGATTTGGCTGCGCGTTTGTTCGGAGAGCTGCGAGGGGGATTGGGCTGGCGCCTGAGTCTTCATCGCAAGTGCGACACCGATGCAGGCTACGGCGCGGAAAAGGCCGCGCCAGAAAATAATTTTTGGCTGATGATTCAATCTGTGCATGAGGACAACCTCCGTGCAAAAGCGGGAGTTTAGCACAGGGCGACTTTCAGCTAGGGACGGAGGATCATTTTGCCGCCCTGTGCTCGACATCGGCCACGAGTTTTCTCGTAGCCGGAACTTCAATCCCATGATGGTCGGCGCCGCGCAGAATCGGCCCAGCGATGGCTTCGAGCTCTGGAGTCTTGTGCTGTTCGACATCCTTCTGCATTGAGCTGCGCATGTTTGCGGGCATGGCCGCGACACCTGAGAGCACCATGCCGGGATCCACTTTCGCTCCTTCGGCCACGCCGACAGCGCAAGTTTCTCGCACGCACGCTTCGCCCAAGCTTCGCCATTGCGGATCGGAAAGAACTTCGCCAACGGTTTTATCAGCGGCGGTGGTGCAGAGCGCGAAGGGCGCGAGAAAGACGAGCTTGCCCCACATCAGGGTCGGCTCATCGTCGATGAAGCGGCAGTTGAAGCCGATGTGCTGAAGCTGATCGAGAGTGCCGGCCAGCAAATCTCGGCCGGCTGACAATACATTGAGCCGCGCGAAAGGAGTTCGATGGACGATGTGACCGGGGCTGACGCGCTCCATTTCGCCGGCGATGGTCGCCGGAATCACGCGCTCGGCGCCGTAGCGGGCGCGCAGCAGTGGGACGTGATCAATGCCATTCAGCAGCGGAACGATGCCTCGCACTCCGTCAGGATTTTTGAGAGCAGCGAGCGCCGGTTCTAACTGCGTCGCCTTCACCGTAATCCAGAGCGCGTCGACCGGAGGCACTTCGGTAGCGACCGCAACATCGACCGTAAATTTGCCGAACGGACTTTCCAGGTGAAGTTGTTTCGGATAATTCGTAACGGCCTCGGGCCTGACGATGAGCGTGACGGAAGCGCCTGCGTGCGCCACACAAGCGCCGATCATGCCGCCTACGCCGCCGGCTCCAAGAATCGCGTGACGCAGAGGTTGGGAGATTTTATCGGGCATGTTTTCGGGCATGAAATTTAGATTCGCGCGAGGTCAATTTTGCTTCACGACGGCTGGCAGGCATTCTGCTACTTCGGCGTCGCTGAGGGTGTGATCGCTTGCCTTGGCGCGTTGATAGATGCGATCGACTAGATCGTCGGTCGCCGGAATGCCGCGCCGATCGAGCCAGAAGAGCACATTGGACTTTCCGCTCATAGGACCGATGTCGATGATCTGCTCGAGCCCGAACATATGAGACGGCACGCCGGAGTAGACGGTGTTGGCCAGTTCGACGTCATTTTTTTTGAACGCCTTGATGACGGCCGCCGCGTGCACGCCGGTCGCGGTGCGAAAAGCGTCGTCGCCCACCACCGGATAGTTCGCAGGAATCGGCACGCCCGTGGCCCGCGACACTGCCTGGCAATACTGCTTCAGGCGGGTTAGATCCTGCTCGGCCCACGGAGCAATGCCCGTCAGTTTCAGATTCACCAGCATCTGATCCATCGGCGTATTGCCCACGCGCTCGCCGATGCCAATGGCGCAGGCGTGAACGCAATTCGCGCCCGCAATCAGTGCAGCCATAGAGTTGGCAATTGCGAGTCCGCGGTCGCTGTGTCCGTGCCAGTCGACGCGAATTTTTTCGCCCGAGGGCTTGACTACTTCGTCGATCACAAATCGCACCAGCGCGAGCGCGCCCATCGGCGTGGCATGCCCGGCGGTGTCGCAGATGACAATCGCGCGCGCGCCGCAGTTAATCGCCGTCGAATAAAGGCGCTTCACTGTTTCGGGATCGCAGCGCGACGTGTCCTCGGTCACGTACATTACGTCGAGACCCAGCGAGACGGCATACTTTACGGCCTTCTCGGTGGTCTGCAAAAGAAAATCGTCAGTCCATCCTTCAGTAAATCTGCGGATGGGACTCGATCCAATAAACGTCGCGGCCTCGACAGGCAGTCCCGTTTTCTGCACGATTTCGGCGATCGGACGAATATCGTTTTCGTGGGTGCGCGCCGCGCAGTTGGCAGTAATCTTCATCTTGTTCGCGACGATCTCTCGCGCCAGCGCGGTCACATGCTCGACGGCGCGAGGGCCCGCGCCCGGCAGTCCAAGATCCAGCGCGTTGATCCCAAGCGCCTCCATCAGATGGAGAATTTCAAGCTTCTCGGGAATCGACGGATCGCGCACCGAGGGCGATTGCAGCCCATCGCGCAGGCTCTCATCGTTGAGCAGCACGGGCCCCGCGGGCTTCATTCCCGGCGGATGGTTTTTGTTCCAGTCGTAGATGAGTTCGGAAGGGTGCATGAAGTACCTAGTACCAAGCACCTAGTACCGAGTTAGCGCGCTCCTGTTTTGACTCGGTACTAGGTACTCGGTACTCGCAACTACTTTTCTTTCGGCGGCAGCGTCAGTCCGAAGACCGAGATCATTCCCTGACCGGCGACGTTTATTTTTGCTTCTGCGGGATTCGGCAAATACAGCGTCTGGCAATGCTCGCAGCGGTAGACTTCGGCGTTCGGTCCCCAGGCTTTTTCGGCGTCGCCGCAGGCTTGTTCGATTACATCGCTCCAGTAAGACCAGCGTTTCAAATGGCCGCCGCAGAATTTGCCTTTTTCGTTTTTCTCGTTGCAGGCGCGCTGCCCCGCCTTTTTGGTCTTGACCTTGTGATGAGGAAGCTGCGCAGGAGTTTGCGTGCCCGAAGCTGCAATTTCACCAGTCGCCAAGAGACTCACCTTCGTTCGCGCGGCGCAAGCGCCGCCGGATTCGGCCCCACGAGCGTCATTGTACTCGAAGCCGAAAGCGGGGCCAAAGCCACATGCCTCACGCAACCGCGATATCGTATCCTAAGGTTGCGCCGTTCTATCCAGTGGCAACGCACAATGAGCACCAGAGTGAGCGTGACTATGAATTGGAATCGTTTGAAACATGCGCTTCCCGCGAGAAGAACTTTCCTGACGGGCTCAGCCATTCTTTTCCTGCTCGCACTGCTGCTTGCCCCAGCCGGCGCTCAGACGCCGCGAAAGAATGATGCCCGAAGCGGCGCTGCCAGCAGCGTGCAACTCGAACTGGTGCGTACCGAGACGGGCTTTTTTGAAGCGTGGAAGAATAAAGATCAGGCTTACTTCCGCGAACACATGCTGGAAAACGGAATCTTCTGGAGCGATAGCGGCACAATCTCCCGGGAGCAGCAACTCGCGGAACTGCAGGCATCCGCGAAAACGTGCACTGTGGAAGGGTATGGCCTCTCCGACTTCGGGGCGCTGCCACTAGCCAGCGGCGCATACTTACTCACCTACAAAGCCGAGCAATATGCCACTTGCAACGGAGAGAAGGTGCCGGTGCACATGAACGGCAGTTCGATCTACATCCTCAAAGCTGGCCACTGGCGGGCCATTTACCGGGCAGAAGTGCCGCTGAAAAATTAAAGCTACGGGAAAGAACGAAGAAAATCATGATCACTATTGTTTCAGGTCTGCCGCGTTCGGGCACTTCGCTGATGATGCAAATGCTTGCCGGCGGCGGGATGCCGATTCTCTCCGATGGCGAACGGCAGGCTGATGTAGATAATCCGCGCGGCTATCTCGAATGGGAGCGCATCAAGCAGCTTCCTAAAGATCCCGCCTGCATTGCCGAAGCCGAGGGCAAAGCCGTGAAGGTAATCTCGTTGCTTTTGCTTTCGCTGCCCGAGGGGCACGAATACCGCGTGATCTTTATGCAGAGGCCACTTGCGGAAGTGCTGGCCTCGCAGGATGTGATGCTGCAACACCGGGGAACTGCCAAACCAGGCACGGATGCGTCCGTGGTCGCCGCGGCGTTCGAGAAGAACCTGCGCGCCGTGAATGCCTGGCTCGACAGCAAGGACTATGTGAAAACACTGCGCGTGTCGTATCACGATGTGCTGCGCGATGCAGAAGGCGTCGCGCAAAAGCTTGCCCACTTTTTAGAAGTCAACTTGAACGTGGAAGCCATGACTCGCCAGGTCGACGCGAACCTCTACCGCAACCGTTCGCGATGAATTCAGACTTCCCCTCAGCTGGACGAATCGCGAAAAGATCCGGTTCCGTGTGGAGCGATTGTGTCTGATGGAGCGACAGGAAGATCCGGAATGCTGTAGTTCAAGTACACAGATGCGAAGAAGAACGTCATGACCTGGCTGATAGGGAGATCGACATGCCATGCGCGCCGGTACAGCGAAATGATTTCAGCACGCAAAACATGCGTAGCGAGCAGAAAGAGAACAAGACTAGCCAACGCCATACTCTCCGCGAATCGCGGTGAAAGTCCCCGGATCAGCGCGACGATTGACAGCACGGCAGATCCGGTGTGCAACCAAAACGCCGCGCTGCCGCCCTGCCTTGTCTTCACCCAATACGCCAAGTAAAGCCCAAGAAGCAGAATTACGACGCCCCCAGAAAAGAAAGACAAGACGATCATCCATCCCAGGCTCAGCCGAATTGTCCACGGCATACCTCTCTCATCGAAAAGCACATCGACCTTCCTGAGCGCTGCTGTCTGTTTAGAACTCCAACTTAGGCTTAGCCTGATCAGCGCCCACGCGTCCCGCGACGATCTCAGCTTTGTAATAGTTCTCGCCCTTTAGCGGATCTCCCGCCAAACGCCGCAGCATGGCGATCTGGCCGACGTGCGTGAGCGCATCGGCAATCGGCGCCTGCAGCAGTTTGTCCGAAGGAGCCTGCAGAGGCTCACTTGAATCCAGAAACTCGTCGAACTTTGTCAGCGAAATGAAGAGGCGTTGAACTTCCTCGCTCCAAGGCAGCGGGCGCGAGTCGTGCCATGCTTGTTGTCCCTTGGCCATGGAGAGCGACCAATCCATCAGATCGCCGATGTGTGCGAGAATCTGCACGGGCGTGCGCACGCTGTCGTTCGCATGAAAATCGGCAAAGCTATCGGGTACATTGCGGACGGCTTTTCCGCCGCGATAAGCCAGCGTGGCCAAGGCATGGCGCAGCAGTTCGCGCTTGGGATCTGCGTTGGAAGTGCTCATAAGGGGATCGCCTCTGTTTCTAGTTCTCGGTTCTCAGTTCTCAGTTCTCCGCAAAATCCTTGTCATTCCGACCCCCGAGCGAAAGCGAGGGACGGAGGAATCTTGGTCTTGCTCGACGACATCTACTCACAACTTCTTGCCCATCACCACCCCCGCCGCGCGCACTGCTCCGCGCAGGCGCGTTCCTAATCCGCGCGCGAACTGCATGTCGAGGAAACCTTCCATGTGTTGAGAGAATCTCCTGCCATATCCGTACCACCAAACTTTCTTCATTCCGGGCATGAGGTCGACATCCAGATATTTGAGCCGCACCATTTCTTCCAATCCGAAACGACCGTGCGTGCGTCCCACGCCGCTCGACTTTACACCGCCGTGCGGAGCTTCGCTGATACCGAAACACGAAACCACATCGTTGACCATGACCGTGCCCGCCTGAATCTGCCGCGCCAGACGCGCGCCACGGGCGTTATCGCGGGTGAATACATTCGCCGCCAACCCGAATTCAGAGTCGTTGGCCAAGCGAACGGCTTCTTCATCGCTATCGAACGCCATCACCGGGAGCACTGGGCCGAATGTTTCTTCGCGCATGATGCGCATCGCGTGCGTCACATCGGCCAGCACGGTCGGATGGTAGAAGTTCGCACCCATCTCAGGAAATCGTGAGCCTCCGGTCAGAACCCGGGCTCCGCAAGTTTTTGCGTCTTCGACATGTGCTTCCACAAGCGTCAATTGCCGCCGATGAATTAGCGGCCCAACCTCGGCATTGTGGTCGAGCCCGTGGGTCACGATCAGCTTCCTGGTTTTTTCCACACACGCTTTGAGGAATGGCTCATACAAGCTGCGATGGACGTAGCAACGTTCCACCGAGAGGCAGGTCTGGCCTGCATTCATGAACGCTCCCCAGACCGCCGCGCTTGAGGCCACGTCGACGTTGGCATCGTCCAGCACCAGCATGGGATCTTTGCCGCCTAACTCAAGCACTACAGGCAGCAGGCGTTCCGCGGCAGCCGCTGCGATGCGCTTGCCCGTGGCGACACTGCCGGTGAAGACCAGTTTGTCGATTTTCGAATGAACCACGGCCGCGCCGGTGGCGCCGTCGCCAACCAACACCTGAAAAACATCTGGCGGTACGCCCGCGCCATGCAGCAGCGACTGCAGGTCCAGAGCCACAAGAGATGTAAATTCCGAGGGCTTCAGCACCACCGCATTCCCCGCCACCAGCGCTGCAAGCGTCTCGGTCGCAGGAATCGAGAACGGATAATTCCAGGGCGAAATGATTCCGACCACGCCGTAAGGCTCGCGCACCAGGCGCCCTCTCTTGAGCTTGGTGGCAAGACTTCCATGGAGAAGCGACTCGTCGCGTAGCAAGCGGAACGCATTCTCGATCAGGAACTGGGCTGCGTCCAGCACGACCAGAACTTCCGTAGTCAGAGCTTCGGCCACGGGCTTCCCCGCCTCGCGCGTGATGGCTTCAGCGATGTCCGATTTCTTTTCGAGCAACCGGCGCTGAAACTCACGCAGCACCGCGACCCGCTTGCGCACATCGATCGCAGCCCACGCTGGCTGCGCCGCGCGCGCACGCGCCACCGCCCCCTGCACTTCACTTTCGCTGGCGCATTCCAACTCGCGCAGAACTTCACCCGTCGCCGGATTCACCGACGAAACTTTGCCCGCCGCGATTTGCAGATTCGTCGCCATAAGACCCGTGGCCAACTTCAGTATTCCACGTTCACCAGATACAATCCGCTGGCGGGTGCAGTCGCTCCTGCGGCCGAGCGGTTGCGTGCTTCCAGTATTCGCGTTACGTCCTCGGCCTTCAGCGTTGATTTGCCCACTAGAATAAACGTTCCCACCAGGTTGCGAACCATGTGGTGGAGAAATCCGGATCCTTTCACGGTGTAGATAAACTCGTCGCCTTGGCGCTCCCAGTTCGAAGAGGAGATGCGGCGGACGTTTGTAGCGAGGGAGAAAGCCGGCGGGACGCCGGCGCTACTTTCAGACCTCGCCCCGATGCCGGCGTTTCGCTCCGGATCCACTGCGGCGAATGAAGTGAAGTCATGCTCACCTTCCACTAACCCCGCCGCGCGCGCCATTGCCTGCTCATCCAGCGGATACGGATAATGCCACACATATCCGGCCAGAAACGGCGGACAGATTCCGGCGCGATAAATCCGGTAGCGATAAGTTTTTCCTCGCGCCGACTTGCGCGCGTGAAAATCGGCCGCAGCTTCTTCCACTTCCAAAACCCGCACGGAGGCCGGCAAAATATCGTTGAGCGCCTTCACGAAATTCGCCGCCGGAACGGAAGATTCCGTAACGAACGTAGCCACCTGCGCCAGCGCATGCACTCCCGCGTCGGTGCGACCGGAACCCTGCGGCAATACGTTTTCGCCGGTGATTCGTCCAATGGCTGAGGCGAGTGTGCCCTGAACCGTGACTGCATCGGGCTGCACCTGCCAGCCCGCGAAATCCGAGCCGTCATAGGAGAGAATCAGTTTGAGATTGCGCATACCATCTTTTGAATCATCTTTCGAGTCCCGCACCCGAGCCGGTTCATCCAAACCATTTCATGCTTCGGCGCGTTTCAGGGTCAGTGATTGCAATTTCGCGGGAGGCTTGGCCAACGCCAGCACTCTATCAGTTTCAACTTCACGGCGCTCGTGGCGGAGCGCTCGAAATGAGGAGCGCAGCGTCAGATATACTAGTTCGTTTCACCAAACTTTCGTCTCACTCTCGCTTTTCGTGAGCTTTTCAGGAACTCCGATGGCACGGGTTGCGTACTAGGATTTGAGTAGAACTTTCGTTTTTGGACAATCCGGCTATCTCGGGCGGCAGACGGGTCTTCATCTTTAATCTTTAGAAGATCTTTAATTTTTGTGATCCTTTACAAGGGCGTAACGAAACCTTAACGAACAGGTTTAAACCAATTGGTTCTAATCCATGGAGATGAGTAGATGCCATTCCCACGCTTAAACTCGACCATCCGGCTGATCACTGCCGCAATTCTATTCGGAACGCTGACTGTCGCTGGTTGGGGCCAAGATGCCGCCGCGCCCACAACGCCCGCAGCGCCCGTTCCGCAGAACACGCCGGAGACGCGGCCGGTTCCGGTACTGAATTATGCCAAACCGGTGTCGCACTTTCCGAATCCAGTTGGCCCTTACACGGCGCGACACCTGGCTCCGCCGAACCTGGCGAATACCTCGCGCATCGACCAACTGATGCACGACGGCAAGCTCTACCTGTCGCTGAACGATGCCATCGCCCTTGCGCTCGAGAACAACCTCGATATCGCCATCGCACGCTACAACCTGAACATCGCCGACACTGATGTGTTGCGCGCCAAGGCCGGCGCTGCCACCCTCGGCGTTAATACGGGCGTCGTGCAAAACACGCCCGGTGGTGGCGTTGGCGGACTCGGCGGACAGGTCGGCTCCGGCACTGGCGGAACCACGCTAGGCGCAGGAGGTGCGGGCGCGGGCGCGGGCGGCTTGGTCGGATCTACGCTGGGCCTCGGGTCGCTGATCACCAGCTTCGACCCAGTTCTCACCGGAACGCTTCAAGAGGATCGTTTTCATATCCTCCCGAGCAGTACCTTCACCCCCGAGTCGCCTCAGAACACCACTACTGGCACGTTCGCATATACCCAAGGATTCTCGTGGGGGACCAATCTGTTAGTGGGATTCAACAATACCCGCATCGCGACGGGAAACGCCCCTTTTACCAACCTTAGCCCGCAGCTGAACTCCAGCTTCAAGTTCCAACTTACGCAGCATCTGCTGCAAGGCTTCGGCTTCGCGACCAACGATCGCTTCATTCGGATCGGCAAGAACAATCGTGAGCTTTCCGATGTCGCTTTCCGTCTGCAAGTCATCACCACGGTCGATCAGATTCAGACCATGTATTGGGATCTGGTTTACGCCTATGAGAACGCGCGGGTGCAGAAGGAGTCGCTGGCTTTTGCCGAGAAAACGCTCTCCGACACGAAGAAGCAGGTTGAGATTGGCAGCCTGGCGCCGATCGAAACCGTGCGTGCCCAGAGCACGGTCGCTCAAGACCAGCAGGCCGTGACCATCGCCCTGACCAACCTTCAGTTAGAGCAGTTGCTGATGAAGAATGCGCTCAGCCGCACTCTGCGCGATCAGAATCTCGCGGGCGCGGAGGTGATTCCGACATCGACCATGGAAGTCCCGGCGAATGAAGCCATCCAGCCCACACAAGATCTGATCGCCGACGCTCTTCGCCATCGCGCGGACCTGGTGGAGTCACGTATTCAACTCAACACAACTGAGATAAGCAACAGGGCGGTACGCAATGCGCTGCTGCCTACTCTCGACCTTTTCGCCTATTACGGCGGCACGGGATTGGGCGGCGTGCAGAATCCGTCGAATCTTTGCGCAGATCAGCCGATAGCAGAGCAGGCGGAAGGGTTTTGCGCTGGACCAAACAATTCGCCCCAGGGCGGCGGCCAGACCTTCATCCCTATCGCTCCAACTATAAGCTACGGTGGGACGCTCAATCAGCTCATCAACTCCACGGGCTCCGACAAAGGCGTCGGCCTGCAACTCAATATCCCGCTGCGCAACCGCGCGGCACAAGCAACGCAGATTCGCTCGGAACTTGAATACCAGCAGGCGCAGATGCGCTTGCAGCAGATCGAAAACCAGATCAGCATCGAAGTCCGCAATGCGCAGTTCGGGGTGGAACAAAACCGCGCCAGTGTAGATTCCGCTAAAGCCGCGGTCGATTACGCCCGGCAATCGCTGGATGCCGAACAGAAGAAATATCAGTTCGGCACCTCTACCACAACGTTAGTGCTGCAGACGCAAAGTGGGCTGGCCACGGCAGAATCCACATTAATGTCGGCCATGGCGGCCTATGAGAAGTCGCGCATCGAACTCGACCGCGCCATCGGGGTCACACTCGACCATGCCGGCATCAGCATCGACGATGCTGCCAAGGGCCAAGTGACGCGTATGCCCAACGTGCCCAATATAGCGCCACGCAAGGAACTACCGACTGTGGCGCCCCCACCCCCTCCAGCGCCGCAGCAGCAGTAATCGTGTGAGCATGGGCCGCGCCACCATTTTCTGGATGGCGGCGCGGCACGTTCTTTTCTCTTGTTCGTTCTTCTCAACAATTCTTTACAATCTGCGCCCGTTTCGCTGCTCTCCATCCCGCTAAGATGAAGTGACGATTCCATGTTTGCCGCATCCAAAATCGATCTTGCACAGCCAAATCCTGTAACTTCGGGATGAAGCAGCACTGCTCTTACGCATGGAGACGAACTCAAGGAGACGAATCATGTCTTTGTCTTTGTTTTTGCCTTTGCCCCAGATGATCGCGGCCCACCGGCGCTTCACTGTGCTCTTGATAACGGCGATTACCCTGCTTGCCTGCGCCCAGTTATCTCCGCTGTCGTACGCGCAGGATGTCCCTGCTGCCCCAACGCCGCAAACCGCGCCGGTCACTCTCCAGCCGACGGTTCATTTGCAGGATTATTCCAAGCCGCGCGCGGCGTTTCCTCATTTTCTGCGGCCCTATCGCGCGCAGGAAGTCGCGGAACCGAACCTGGGAAATTCTGCGCGCATCGACTCGCTCATGCGCAACGGCAAGATTTATCTCTCGATTGACGACGCCGTCGCGCTCGCGCTCGAGAACAATCTCGATATCGACATCGCCCGCTACAACTTGAACATCGCCGACACCGACTACCTGCGGGCGAAGTCGGGCGCCAACATTCTCGGCGTGAACGCCGGCATCGTGCAGAACACGCCCGGCGGCGGCGTGGGTGGCCTTGGTGGAACGGTCGGCTCCGGCACCGGCGGAACCACGGTCGCCCCCAGCGGCGTAGGAACCGGCACGAACGGCTTGGTCAGTTCCACGCTCGGCATTGGCTCGCCCATCACCAGCTTCGATCCGGTCCTCACCAGTACCCTACAGCTCGACAAAAATGACTTCGAGTCCACAACCATCGGTAGTCTCGTTCCGGTCGTTGGGCAGAACACTTACACCGCAAACTTGGCTTACACGCAAGGCTTTCAGTGGGGCACCGCGCTGACCGTAGGTTTCAACAATAGCCACATCGCCAGCAACAGCGGTGAAACCCTGCTGACACCTGAGGTCAGTTCGAATTTCCAATTGCGGATCACTCAGAATCTGCTGCAAGGTTTTGGCTCGCTCCCCAACATGCGCTTCATTCGCATCGCCAAAAACAACCGCGAAATATCTGACGTAGCCTTCCGCCTGCAAATCATTACTACTGTCGACCAGATTGAGGATATGTACTGGGACCTCGTCTACGCGTACGAAAACGTGAAGGTGCAGCAGGAGGCTCTCACTTACGCACAGAAGGCACTGACCGACACGAAGCAGCAGGCTCAGGTTGGCACCGTACCTCCCATTCAAGTAGTAAGCGCGCAGAGCACGGTCTCAACGAATGAGCAGAACCTCATCCTGGCGCAGAACAACCTGGAACTGGAAAAGTTGCTGGTGAAGAACGCGCTCAGCCGCAGCATCGAAGATCCAGTGCTGGCCGAAGCCGACATCATTCCGACTTCCACCATGCAGATTCCGCAGGAAGAAGCCGTCGTTCCAGCACAAGACCTGATCAATCAAGCTCTCGGCCATCGCGCGGAACTGGCCGAGTCGCGCATCGATCTCAATTCCCGCGACCTTAGCAGCAAAGCCGTCCGCAACGCCCTTCTGCCAACGCTGGATGCATTTGCTTACTACGGCGGATCGGGAGTAGGAGGAAATCTGGCCGCGGGCTGCACCAGCACGGTTGGATGCGCTGTTCCTCCCCCGTTTACCAACACCACGACTGTGGGCTACGGCGGGACCTTGAACCAACTTGTCAACTCTACCGCTCCCGACAAAGGCGTGGGCCTGACGCTGAACATCCCGCTGCGCAATCGCGAAGCCCAGGCCAATCAGGTGCGCGCGGAACTGGAATACCGCCAAGCCCAGGTGCGACTGCACCAGCTTGAGAACCAAGTGCGCATCGAAGTACGCAACGCGCAATTTGACGTCAAGCAGAACCGGGCCGCGGTGCAGGCAGCTCAGTATGCGGTCGACTTCTCCCGCCAGACGCTCGACGCCGATAACCAGAAACTGAAAGTCGGCCTCACTACGACAACCGCGATCCTGCAGGATGCTTCCGTATTAACTACTTCCGAGTCGAATCTGGTTTCCGCCAAAGCGGCCTACGAGAAGTCGCGCATCGAACTTGATCGCGCTACGGGATTGCTGCTCGATCACTCCGGCATCGACATCGCCGATGCCACGCGCGGCCGGGTCACACATCTGCCCAAAGTTCCTTACGTAGTTCCGCGGCAAGACAACGCTCCGGAGGTGCGGCCTTCATCCACTGCGCCGCCCGCAGTCGGCCAACCGTAGAACTCACGGCCTCTTAAAAGCACCGCCGCCTCGCAACGAACGAATCGGCGCCGAAGCGTCTGTCTTTTTCTAAATCCCTTATAGCACTCACGTGCCACCTCTTCCCTTATCGTGCCATTGCCATCATGCGCTCGCGGGCTGAGTATGTTGGTGCTTAATGATTGACACTTTGAATTGAGTTCTATTTCACGAGAAACAAAATGCTGGAGATGAATTCAAGAACGCAGCTGGCGACGCCGCAAGGTGAATTTGCCAATCAGCAAAACGGCCGGTTGGTGATCGCGCTCACTCTGCTGCTCGTGGCTCTTGCCGTCGTTCTCGTGAAAGACCACGACTTCTGGTTTGGCTCCTTCGAGGCTACCGAATCGGCTGCCACGGACTCAGAGGGTACTTCGAACCCGAATTTGGTTGCTACGCCCGCGCGCAACGCTCAGACTCCAGTGGCAAAGGCCGTGACCGCAAAGCAGTTGGCTCCGAAGACTTCCACGCACGCTGTGACAGATGCATCGCACAAAGACGCCGCCTCTGCTGCCACGAACTCGGCTAACCCAGCGTCGCCGGTAGTCGCAACCAATCGGGTTATACTTCCTCCGCTGGATGTTGAAGTGGTTGCCGGCGACTCGCACCGCATGGTTCATTCCGGAAGCAACGTCGCGAAAGTGCAGATCCCCAGCGACTCAAACCGCGCCCCAGCTGCGACGGCGACGATCACTGCGCCGACAAACGCTGCTGGGCACGAACGGATCACCGCCGTCGTCCCTGAACTCCGGCAAACGGTCGAGACCACCTATCCGTTGCTGGGCAAGAACTCGAGGGTTCAAGGTTCGGTTGTCTTGCAAGCGATTGTCGGCGCCGACGGCAACATCGAAAACCTCCGCGTTCTCAGCGGACCGGCCGTTCTGGCCACAGCAGCGCAGCAAGCCGTGCGCCAATGGCGCTTCAAGCCGGTCATTGAAAATGGCCAGGCGGTCGAAACCAAAGCCAAGATCACCGTAAACTTCTCGATTCGAATCTCCGACGACGCCAACGCCAGCTAGCCTACAAAGCAATACCTGATAAACTCCCCCGTGATGCAACGGTCGAACTTCCCTGCCATCGCGCGCTCGGTATTGTGGATGGCCCTTCTGTCGTTTGCTATTCAGGTCGCGGCGATTGGAGTCTTCCGCCAGTACCACACTCGCCCCGGCGAAGATAATTTCGGCTTCGGCTTTGAGATGGGCCGCGTAGGCCGTTCGATCGCGCTCGGCCAGGGCTTTAGCAATCCCTACGGAGGCAACACCGGCCCCAGCGCCTGGGAACCTCCGCTCTATCCCTTTTTGATCGGCGGAGTCTTCAAGATTTTCGGCGTCTACACTTACGCCTCAGCGTGGGTTCTGCTGACGATCAACTGTGTCTTCTCCGCGCTCACGACGATTCCGATTTATCTAATCGCGCACAAGACTTTAGGTGCGCGCGTCGCGATATGGTCGGCGCGAGCCTGGGCGTTGAATCCCTACGTCTGGTACTGGTCGATTCATTGGATTTGGGATACGACCTTCACTCCGCTAATGCTGGCGTTGATCTTTCTGGTTTCGTTGGACTTGGCCGCGCCACGGGTTGCAACACGGGTTGCAACACAGAAAGATCAGTGGCCGGGTTGGCAGAGATGGATTTCCTTTGGCGTACTGTGGGGCGTGGGAGCGCTGGCCAATCCCGCAATGCTTGCCTTTCTGCCGTTCTGCGGCCTGTGGATATGGCGGCAAAGATACAAACAAGGCCTGCCGTCGCTTGCCAGCGTGGTGCTTTCGTCGTTCCTATTTTTTCTTGTTCTGTTGCCTTGGCTGGTGCGCAACTATCAGACATTCGGCCGCGTGGTTTTTATTCGCGACGATTTCGGACTGCAATTCCGTCTGGGCAACAACAAGCTTGCCGACGGCATGTTGATCGCCACGCTGCAACCCAATCTCAACAAGCTCGAGTTTGAGAAGTTCGAGCGCTTGGGGGAAATAGGGTATGAGGCTGAGTGCCGGCGCCTCGCGTTCGATTGGATACGCGCCAACCCCCGCCGATTCGCCATCATCAGCATGAAGCGTTTTTTCTATTACTGGAACGGCGTGCCCAGACCTACCGACAGCACCTCTGCCTGGGACTTTCGCAGTTCCCTGTTCCTGGCATCGTCAGTACTGGCGATCTGGGGATTGTTTCTTGCGCTGCGGCAGAAGCGGCCAGGGGCGTGGCTTTTCGCTGGGCTCATCGCCCTTTACCCCGCGGCGTACTACTTCGTATTCCCGCACGCGCGCTATCGCCATCCCATCGAACCGGAATTGATTATTCTGGCTGTGTTCTTGATCTGCGAGGCTGGCAGTCGCACCACGCGAGACATTGCTGATTCTTAATTGATAATGAATCATTGAAACACTGACGGGACCTGCAGCACCTTCACTATGACAATCTCCGTAGCCATCGTGGCAATGGATGAAGAGGCAAACATCGGCCGCACGCTGGCCAGCGTCGCCTGGGCGGATGAGATCGTGCTCGTCGACTCCGGCTCGAAGGACCGCACCTGCGAGATCGCACGCGAACACGGAGCGCGAGTGGTCGTCGAACCCTGGCGCGGTTACGTTGCCCAGAAGCAGTACGCCATCGAGCTTTGTACGAAAGACTGGGTGCTGCTGCTCGATGCCGACGAAGAGATCAGCCCCGGACTGGCTGAAGAAATCCGCGCCGCGATCGCCGACCCAAATGCAGTGAGCGGCTATCTTCTGCCGCGCAAGAATCTTTTTCTGGGCCGCTGGATTCGCCACGGCGGCTTTTATCCCGATCCCAAGCTGCGCCTGTTTCGCCGCGGCCAAGGATTTGTCACCGGCCACGATCCTCATGACCGCTGCGAACTGAAACCAGACGTGCCCCAGCAGACGCGCCAGTTCAAGAATGCGATGGTGCACTACACCTATCCCAACCTCACGCTCTACCTCGGCCACATGAATCGCTATTCGTCACTCGGCGCCCAACTCGCGGTCGCTAAAGGTCACCGTAGCTTCAGTTTCACCAACATCGTTCTGCGTCCGATGGCAACATTCGTCTACAACTACTTCATCCGCCTCGGATTTCTAGACGGCCGCGAAGGCCTGCTGCTGCACCTCTACCATGCCGGCTATGTGTCGTGGAAATATTCCAAAGCTTGGGAACTTTCGCGCAAAGACAACCAGTAAAGCGCTTTTTCTTTGCGCTCTTCGCGGCAGCTCTTCGCGAACTTCGCGGTTAAAGGCTGTAGCTCGCGGCTGGGATGGCTTCGTCTGAATTGGCGAGCGTCAAAGTTTCCGTGAGACCCCAGACCGACCGGTCGTTCTAACTGAATGCTCTTAACTTGCCCGCCAGCGCGCCGTTCCCTATCATCACAAGAGATCACTGGGGTCCTATGCCGGAAAAGAAGCCGTCCAAACCGCAAGTTGCTGAAAACCCAATCGCCGATGTTTTTGAAAATCGCCATCCCCCCGCTGCCGAGAAGAAATGGGCTGAAACGACGCTTGCGCCCACGCTTGAAAAATCTCCCGAGCGGCCGATCGGCGCGCCCACCGGCGTGAATGTCGACGAGCACGGCGACGCCCGCTTCACCACGATTTCCGGAGTGCCCATTCGCCGCCTCTACACAGAGGCCGATCTTCCCGAAGACTGGACTGAAGAAAAGTATCTCGGCTACCCTGGCGCGCCTCCATTCACCCGTGGCATTCATGCCACCGGATATCGCGGCAAGCTCTACACCATGCGGCAGTTCTCCGGTTTCGCTTCGCCCGAGGAGACCAACCAGCGATACAAGTATTTGCTCGAGCACGGCGGCGGCGGCCTCTCTGTCGCATTCGACTTGCCCACGCTGATGGGTTACGACTCCGATCACCCAGCCAGCGAAGGCGAAGTTGGAAAGTGCGGCGTGGCCATCGATTCTCTCGAAGACATGGAGATTCTCTTCGGCGGCATCGACCTCGAAAAGACCACAGTGTCGATGACCATCAACTCGCCTGCGTCAGTGCTTTGGGCGATGTATCTGGTAGTCGCTGAGAAGCAGGGCGCGAACTGGAAGAAGATTTCCGGCACGATCCAAAACGACATTCTCAAGGAATACATCGCGCAGAAGGAATACATCTATCCGCCAGCGCCGTCGATGCGACTGGTCATCGACACATTCGAGTTCGGATCAAAATTCACGCCGCGCTTCAATACCATTTCCATCAGCGGATACCACATTCGCGAAGCAGGTTCCACAGCTCTCCAGGAACTCGCGTTCACTTTGTACGACGGTATCGAATACGTCGAGTGGGCGCGCCGCCGCGGACTCGACGTCGATGATTTCGGCCCACGTCTTAGCTTCTTCTTCAACGCCCACAACGACTTCTTCGAAGAGATCGCCAAATACCGCGCCGCCCGCAAGATTTGGGGCCAGGTCATGCAAGAGCGCTTTGGCGCAAAAAATCAGCGCACATGGCTGATGCGTTTTCACACACAGACCGCCGGAGTTTCGCTGCCCGCGCAACAGCCCATGAACAATATCGCGCGCGTCGCCCTTCAAGCTCTGGCCGCCGTTCTCGGCGGCACGCAGTCTCTGCACTGCGATTCCTACGACGAAGCTCTGGCTCTGCCCACGGAAGAAGCCGCCCGCATTGCGCTGCGCACGCAGCAGATCATCGCGTATGAATCCGGAGTAACGCAAACAGTCGATCCGCTGGGCGGATCCTATTTCCTGGAAGCCTTAACTCTTCAAATGGAAAAAGGCGCACTCGATTACTTCAGCAAGCTTGATGCCATGGGAGGCATGGTAAAGGGTATCGAGCGCGGGTATCCGCAGAAAGAAATTGCGGAAGCGTCCTACCAATACCAACGCGCCGCGGAAGCGAAAGAGAAGGTCGTCGTCGGCGTGAACGAGTTCGTCATCGAGGAAGAATCACCTCACATCCTTTACATTGACGAAAGCGTCGCGCGACAGCAATCTGCCAAACTGAAAACATTGCGAGCGCGCCGTTCGAATGACGAAGTACGGCGCACACTCGATGCCCTGAAGAAGGCCGCGGCCCAAGAACCAAAGGCAGGCACGAATGGAAACATTTCTCCAGCGAACACGATGCCCTACATCGTCGACGCGGTCCGCGCCTACGCCACGGTGGGCGAGATTTGCGAGGCGCTGCGCGAAGTGTATGGAACGTATACCGAAGTAAGCATCACGTAAGCTAGCACCTTGACGATGCTGGCCAGACCAAATCGGGAAGCGTGCGCGATTTCCTTGCTTCTTCCTCAGAGAATCCCACCTTCTACGGACTATGATTGAGGTCACAAATTGTGATCTCAAATGAAAACACCTAAGAATGCAACGCTCTTGCGGATGCCGAAACGCAATGCGACTTCTCCCATCGCGGTAGAATCGCGCATCTTATTTCTTCGCCATCAGCGCGTGATTCTCGACGCCGATCTTGCCGAACTCTATGGCGTGCCGGTGAGGGTTCTCAACCAACAGATAAAGCGCAATCGAGAAAGATTCCCATCAGACTTCCTCTTTCACCTTACGACCAAGGAACACGAAATCTTGAGATCACAATTTGTGATCTCAAGTCACAAACATGGGGGCCGACGCTACATGCCGAATGCATTCACCGAACATGGCGCGATCATGGCGGCAACGGTGCTCAATTCCGAGCGCGCCGTCCAGATGAGCGTCTTCGTGGTGCGCGCTTTTGTTCGCTTGCGCGAAATGCTCGCCACAAACCGCCGTCTCGCCGGAAAAATCGACGAACTGGAAAATCGTTTAAACAGCCACGATTCCTCGATTGTAGGTCTATTCACAACCATCAAAGGTATGATGACACCGAAGAGGAAACCCGGCCCGCGGATTGGGTTCCAACTTCCCGAAGCAAACGCCAAAGCCCAGATTTCTCCGAAGCTTCTCCGCCGGAGATAGTTGCGCCGGGCAACCGCGCACTCGCCAGCCAGTGCGATACCCCGCGCCATCGCTGCTTTCGCTACAATCGTTGCGTGCCCAGCCCGAAACCAATCACTTTGTCCGCCGGCGTTCAAAGCCCGCTCCGCGACCGCCTGCGCGACTTGGCCACGCTATTCCTCAAATTGGGAGCCATCAGCTTTGGCGGTCCGGCTGCTGCTATCGCATTGATGCAGGATGAAGTCGTACGCAGGCGGCAGTGGCTGACACGCCAGCAGTTCCTCGACATGCTGGGGTTGACCAACCTCATCCCCGGACCGAACTCCACTGAGATGGCGATCACCGTCGGTTTCGCTCATGCCGGTTGGGCGGGCCTGGTGGTTGCGGGCGCGAGCTTTATTGTCCCGGCGGCGCTGATCACCTCGGCAGTGGCGTGGGCCTACGTTCGTTTCGGTACGTTACTGCTGGCCCAATCGCTGCTGGCCGGAGTGAAGCCCGCCGTCATCGCCGTGATTGTGATCGCCGTCTGGCGACTCGGAAAAGTTGCGGTTCATGATGTCTGGTTAGCTCTGCTGGGGGCCTTGGCGCTAGCTGCGTTTCTAGCGAAGCTGAGTCCGCTGCTGATCCTCTTCGGAGGCGGTCTGCTCGGAATGATTGCAAAGCAGGCGTCCAAACCACGGGACGAAACTTCTTCCAATGCAACCAAGACCCATGCCGGGATGCTCGTCTTAAGAAAGCCCTTTCTGCTACCGAATCTCCTTGCGGGTGCGAGCGCGGCAGTCGCCGCCATGCCCGCAATAAAGCGCGTTCCGCTGGCCCGTATCGGCTGGTTCTTCCTCAAGGTAGGTGCGGTGCTTTACGGAGGCGGCTACGTGCTCTTCGCCTTCATCGAACAGGGATTAGTCCGCGACCATCACTGGCTCACTCAGCAACAATTGCTGGACGCGATCGCCATTGGCCAGTTCACCCCGGGGCCATTGCTCTCCACCGCAACCTTCATCGGATATCTTCTCGGCGGCGCCTGGGGCGCCGCGGTCGCGACCATCGCGATTTTTCTGCCGTCGTTTATTTATGTAGCAGCGCTCGGACCGATCCTCCCCAAGCTTCGCCGATCGGCGTGGATGGCCGCATTTCTCGACTCCGTGAATGTGTGCGCGGTATCGCTCATGGCAGGGGTTTCGATAAAGCTGGCGGGCGACGCCCTGCGCGGATGGCCCATGGGGGTCATCGCTGTTGCAGCGTTCGCCGTGCTCTGGAAGTGGAAGATTAACCCCGCGTGGGTCGTACTCGGTGGAGCACTGGCGGGAGTCGGCTTAGCGGCAGTCCGCTAAGCCAGCCGCGTCCATCTTGTCTACGAGTGCTACAGGTTTTATCGGTTCTGCCGCCGTTCAGAAACTTATCGGCGTAGGCCACCAGGTGCTCGGCTCGACGCGCTCCGATGCTGAAGAAATACCTTCATAATTTTTTCTCCTGATTGTCGATATGAACGACAGCCCTTGCCGGCTATGAATGCTGTTGCTGACCGATTGCATCGAGATCCGCAAGCACGTTGGCCGGAATCTGAAGCTTCGCAGCGGCAAGATTTTCGCGAAGATGCCCGACCGAAGATGTCCCTGGGATCAACAAAATATTGGGAGAGCGCTGCAGAAGCCACGCTAGCGCAACCTGCATGGGCGTCGCTTTCAACGTTGCCGCGGACGAATCGAGTGCCGTCGACTGTAACGGAGTGAAGCCTCCCAGCGGAAAAAATGGAACGTAAGCTATGCCTTGCCTGACAAGATCGCAAATGAACGCGTCATCGTTCCTGTGGGCCACGTTGTAGAAATTCTGCACGCACACGATCTCGGTAATCTTTTGTGCCTCCAGCAACTGCTTGGAAGTTACGTTGCTCAATCCGATATGACGAATCAGCCCCTGGCGCTCGAGTTCGGCAAGGGCGGTGAGCGGTTCCTCGATCGACGTCTCCGTCGGTTCCATAATTCCGCCCACTCGCAGGTTGACGACATCGAGCGCCTCAAGGCCAAGATTCTTGAGGTTGTCGTGAACCGCGTCGATAAGCTCCTGGCGCGAGAGAGCATGAATCCATGACTTATCCGCGCCACGGCGAGCGCCAACCTTGGTGACGATCACAAGGCCGTCGCGGTAAGGATGAAGCGCTTCCTTGATAATCTGATTGGTCACATGCGGGCCGTAGTAATCGCTGGTGTCGATGTGGTTCACGCCAGAGTCGACGGCCTCGCGCAGAACGGCAACGGCGGCCGTGACATCTCTGGGCGGCCCAAAGACGCCGGGTCCGGCAAGCTGCATAGCGCCGTAACCCATGCGGTTCAAGCTTGTCGATGTGTTGAGCAGCGTGAAGCTGCCGGCAGCACTAATCTGTTCAATCATTTCGTTTCTCCTTGTTACAATCATTGGATGAAGGATTCTTCAGGTTTGGACTTCGCATATGCCGGCTAGCGCTCTCATTGCATTTGAAGCAAGAAAGACGCCCATTCAGGCCAGGTCGGCGGTCACGGTTGAGGCGATTTCTGAAGCCACTATTCAGGTTTTACTGACTCACGGGGCAGAGCGATTCACGACAACGCGGGTCGCCGCACGTGCCGGCGTTTCGGTGGGCACGCTGTATCAGTATTATCCCAACAAGCAAGCATTGCTCTTTGCGGTTTTAGAAAATCACATGAATCATGTGGCAGAAACGGTCGAGGTCGCGTGCGAGAACGCGCGCCATAAGCCGCTAGCAGAAATGATTCGAGAGATGGTGGAGGCGTTCGTCGACGCGAAGATGGAGCGTGCCGACATCTCCGGAGCGCTCTACCGAGTCTCGGCGAACGTAGGTGGGCCCGCGCTGATCAAACGGATCGGTGAGCGCTTGCGCAAAGCTGTCGAGGCCATGCTCCAGACAGCGCCCGATGCCAAGTTGCCTCCCGACAAATTCGCGATCGACACCATGCTTGCAGCGATGGCTGGAGCAATGCGTTCCCTGCTGGAGGCTGGGCCGTCACCGGGCGCGGTCCGTAAGTTGAGAGAGCAACTGGTGCTGCTTTGTCAGTCGTACATGATGGCCGCAACAAGCGTTAGATGACCGATGGGCTCACTTTTAATTCTTGCCGGACTTCGTTTTTTGTTCGCCCAACAACTAATTCTGTGATAAAGATATATACCCATGCGAAGAGCGGTCACTCACCTCAAGAAATCCGACCCCGTCATGCGCGCCATCATCGAGCGCATTGGGCCGTGCCGCATGCAGTTTTCACCGCCCGAGTTTCACAGCCTCGCTGAGTCCATCGTGTACCAGCAACTCAACGGCAAGGCCGCGGAAACAATCTTCGCGCGCTTTGCCGCGCTGGCAGGCGATCCCGTGACTCCGGAAGGAATTCTTAAGCTCAGCGATGAACAGATGCGTGCCGCGGGGTTGTCGAAACAAAAAGCGGCATACCTGAAAGACCTGGCGGCAAAGACATCGAGCGGGCTGCTCGATTTCACGCGCCTCGCCGGCTTGCCTGATTTGGAAGTGGTCGAGCATCTCACCCAGGTGAAAGGCATCGGCATATGGACTGCGCAGATGTTTCTGATGTTCACGCTGAAGCGCGAGAACGTGCTCCCAACGGGCGACTTCGGCGTACGCATGGCCATGTACAGGCACTATCTGGAAGCTCAACGTAAGAAGTTGGCAAAACAATCCGCAGCTGCGAAGAAAAAATCCAAACAGAAGATCAAGCTGCCCAGTCCCGAGCAGATGGAAAAAATCGCAAAGAGCTGGGAACCTTATCGCAGCGTGGCCTGCTGGTATTTGTGGCGCAGCCTGGATTCCAAGACTCCCTAAACTCAAGTTTCAAGGTTACAAGGTTTCAAAGTTGCAAGGTTTGAAAGCATCACAATGGCGACAGCCGCGCGCGAACCTTACAACCTTGAAACCCTGAAACTTTGAAACCTTGCTCCCGTTCTGTGGTTAAATGAATGCAATGGCTGATATCAAATTTCGCGTGCTGGTGGCGAAGCCGGGGCTCGATGGGCACGATCGCGGCGCCAAGGTAATTGCTCGCGCCTTGCGCGATGCCGGCATGGAAGTAATTTACACAGGCCTGCGGCAGACTCCCGAGATGATTGTCAGCGCGGCGCTGCAGGAAGACGTTCAGGTGATTGGCCTCTCGATTCTTTCCGGCGCGCACAACGCCATCGTGCCACGCGTGATGGACCTGCTCAAGCAGAACAAGATGGATGACGTTCTGGTCCTCGTGGGCGGCATCATTCCGAATCAGGATATCGATGCACTGAAGAAGCTCGGCGTGGCCGCGATCTTCCAGCCGGGTACTGCCATGGATGACATCGTAAAATTCATCCGCGCCAACGCGAAAGGTGCAGGCGTGGCGAGTTGATTGAGCGATTGGGCGATCGAGCCATTGTGTGATTTATCGTTCTGAGATTTTCGATTGCTCAATCACCCAATCGCGCGATCACTCAATTCTTAAATGCCCACTCCGAATCTCACAAGCATTCGTCAACAACTTGAGCGCACCGTCGGTCCCGCGCCCTGGTATTGGAAAACCTTCCCGTCATTCCAGTCGTTGTCTGGGCAGCGTTTCGTTTGGACTCATCATGGCGATCAAGGTCCCTTGGCGTATCTGATCACGCTGGCGCTTCAACAGGAGCCTGACCGGCCGCGCCTCGCGCTCAACACGTACTGCCGGCCGTTTCTTGTGCTGCCGCATTATCTTGGCATCTGGTGTCCGGAGGGACGGAACATTCGGTTGGCCTGTTTCGATCCCGATCAGCTTGAGGCGTTTGACCTGGCGGAGATTGCTGGATGGTTCAAGCAGTCTTCCGATCGCATCTACTCGAAAGCCGCGCCGGTGGCGGAGTTTGAGGTGCCGCTCACGCTGAGCCCAGGCATGCACAAAATCGAGGTGCCGCCGGAACTCGCGGGGCTCGATGAACTGATCGTGCCTACGAGTTACAAGGCGATGTCGAACGATGAGCCAGCATTCGCGCTGTTCGTTCTCTACCTGCAGGCAGGGCTCGCGGAAGTGTTGCCACAGAAGTGGTTCACTGCATCGCAGTATGAAGTAGGCAAGCAATGGATTTCGCGCGCCGCACGCGATGAAGAATCGCATCGCATCTTCGGAGAATGTTTTGGCGTGGGAAGTTTTCTGCTCGAGGAAGATGGCTGCCGGCTCGCCGAGTGGATTAGGTCTTAGGCTTCCGGCTTCCGGCTTCGGGCTTCCGGCTTCGGGTCGTGCAAAGCGCTTGAATGTTCCAGTTGGAACATTTAAAAATGGCAAAAACTCTTGGCGTAAGTTGTTGATTCTTCGTGGCGGCTTTTGGCCTGGCCAATGGAATCATGGGGTTAGGCTGTGGAAGAAATGTCTACTTTCGAGGGTATCCAATGCCTACTAAAGTAGACTTGACAGGGTTGTGACGTACTTTATAAGGTACGCGTTTTGGAATGGACCACAGGGGATGTCAGGCTCAGGATCTTTTGCGGTTTTGTGGCTTTCAGCTCGATTCGCATGACACCCCATGACTTTCCGCTGATTCGGAGTGACATTCCGGGGTAGGAGCTTTCTGCTCTACCAAGCGGGCGGCAGGCCAATCTTCTGGACGAGCGCGCGATAGCGCGGGTCGGTGTGAAGGAAGTCATACATAGGGTCGGTTTGCAGCATGATGAGCCAGGGCGCGCGGACGCGGTACGATTCCTGGAGATAATTTATGGTTTCATCCTCGTCGCCGAGGCGGGCGTAGGCCCACGCGTATTCGATGGGCGCAACGTAACCTTTGCGGGCACGAGCTTTCACCTTGTCCAATTCCCACTGCGCGACCGCTTTTGCGCCGCCACGCTGGAAGGCGCGGTGGATTTGCCGCACCTCGTCGGGCGAGCCCTCGATCTGAAGCGCTTTTTCCAATTCCAGTTGCGATTGTGGCGCCATTCCCTTCAGCGAGTAAGCAGTGGAAAGCATCTGGTGCGTCATGGAGTCCCCGGGCAAAACCTGGGCGCGGAGCTGGAGGTCGTCGATGGCGTTGTCGAATTGCCGTAGCTGAAGGTAGGCGAACCCCAATCCCCAGTTGCGAAGGTAGGGGTCGAGTTCGGTGGACCGTTTCTGTTCCTGCAACGCTTCGTCGCGGCGGTTCATTGCCAGAAGAATATAGGAGCGGAGATGGTGGGCATCGGCAAAGACAGTATTAAGTTCGATGGCACGCTTCGATTCCGCTTCGGCGCGTGGAAGGTCCCAGGCAAAGAAGAAATACCACGCGGCGAGAGCTTGGTGGGCCTCGGACAGCGAGTCATCGAGTTCGACGGCCTTGCGGGCGGCAGCTTCGCCTTTTGTTGCTACTTCGCTGGCGGGACATTCATTGTCAATGGGACGAATAAAGTAAGCATCCGCCATACCGGCCCACGCAGCAGCGTAATCGGGCTGGATCTGGATGGCCTTCTCGAAATATTCCAGGCTATGAACAGCGTCGTATTGGAACCAGAGATAGAGCCCGCGCAGATAGGCGTCATGGGCTTCGGGATCGATATAGCGTTGCGGCGGAGCCGGGGATGTGGCGATCTTCACTTCTTTGGCGACGGTTTGCGAGAGTTCCTCGGGCAGCGAGAACGCTTGGTTGAAGTCACGGTCGTAACTCTCGGCCCACACATGGGTATCTGTTGGAGCGAAGATCAACTGCACGGTCATGTGGACCCGGTCGGCCGAACGGGATATCGAACCCTCGATGATGCCATCAACGCCGAGCTCGCGCGCGATGTCGCGAACCGGGCGCTGCACTCCTTTGTATTGCATGGCCGAGGTGCGGGAGACGACGCGCAGCGAGCGATTTTTGGCGAGCGCTGTGATCAGCTCGTCGGTCATGCCGTCGGCGAAATATTCCTGCGAAGAATCCCCGGAGAGATTGGCGAGCGGAATCACGGCGATGGAGTGGATTTGCGAGGCAGGGTTGGAGGCAAAGACGCGGTCGCGAACTCCGCCGGCATTCACGGCGAACAGTCCGGCACCGCAAAGCACCAGGACCAGAGTTGCGATCATCAACATCCACCGGCGCGATCCCGGAACAACTAGCGATGGGTGCGGAGTCTGATTTGAGACCACCCCGGAGATTTCCGGCCCGGCGACGCTGGCCGCCTTTGGTTCGGAGCCAGGCTCGGCGCTAGCCGTCTCCGCGATTTGTCGACCTGCTACCTTTTCCCCGATGAAGCGATAGCCCTTGCCGGTAACGGTCTGGACAAAGCGGGGCTGCTCGGGATCATCGCGCAACGCCTGCCGAATCTTGCGCACGGCGGTATTAATTCCGTGCTCTGTATCGACGAAGACGTCTTTGCCCCAAAGGCGCTCGATTATCTCTTGCCGGGTGGCGACATCGCCCTGCTTTTCGGCCAGCAGGATCAGTAACTCCAGAGGAATTCGTTCCAGCCTTTGGACCCGCCCGTTTCTTCTTAACTCAAAACGAGACGGATCAAGCTCAAAGTCGCCGAACTTGTAGACACAGGAAGGCACACACATCCCAAGCGATCCGCCAAACTATAGCATTGATGCCGAGAATTTGCATCGACAACTGACCGTTCTGCAACGACTTACGAATTCACCCCTGCTTCACCCAATCTTTACCCACCCTGCATTGTGCAAAATCACCTTTCCGGTCAGGATGCCTCCCTCAAGGAGGCTGTATGAAATTCAAGAATCTGAACTTCGCCAAGTTTGCAACCTTTTCGGTCCTGGTCATCGGACTCAGCGCCAGCGCATTTGCGTCCTGCGGCGATTTGCTATCCGCGATGGCAACCCCCATCCCGGGTCAATCCCATGTGATGCAACCGGGCCATCATTCTTCCAAACCCTCTGGCAGCACGTCCATTGTCGGCCTGTGGTATGTCCAGTTCACCTCAGAAGGTACCGTCATCCAGGATGCGTACCAGCTTTGGAACGCCGGTGGGACCGAGGTTCACAACCCGAATGTCGATCCGAGAAGCGGCAATGTCTGTCTGGGAGTGTGGACGCGTACGCCTGGGACCAACACCTACACGCTCGCGCACCGCGTGTGGAACTACGACACCACTGGAGACTGGCTGGGAACGATCGACCTCAGTGAAACAGTTACTGTAGGCAAGGGTGGCGACACTCACACCGGTACGTTTGCGCTGGATTTCTATGACACATCCGGCAACTTCATTACGGAGGTAGATGGAACTGTCACGGGCTCACGCATTTCGGTTCCGTGATTTGGAATTCGAGCGGCGCTTCCCATCTAGCCCGAGCCACCGTTCTTGAGGCTGCTCCCGTCCAAGCTTGCGCTTGGACGGGCCTTTTTGGCTTAGGCCGGCCATCGATCGGGCGCACGGTTCCAGACCGAGACAATCCTCGGTTTACGGGGGCCTTGGTGCGTGTATTCAGCTCTTCCGTAGAAAACAGCAGGTTCCTCACAGGGCTCTCAGCCCGGTTCGGAATGACAAGATTTGTTTGAGGAATGAGCGTGGAATGTTCTCCGCCGGCACAGGCAGCGGCACTGGGGAAGGGATTCGGAGTCGTCCGGCTCGGTTCTCAGCGGCTGCAGAGCAGTTTTGCCCTCTCCCCCGTAGCCGACTAAAGTTGAAGCTGGAAGGCTGCTAATCCTCCCCCCGTGACCGTGCTGATCCGCTCCAGCCGGAGGTTTTCGGCCGTAAAATGAGCGGGAAGCTAAGAATTGCGGTGCTTGCGAGGCACTTGTAACATGAAAGACGCCTGGGAGAAAGGTGGCCCCCACCACCACGTTCGTGCCCTACCGAGAACTCGCCAGACTCGGATAAACTTCTGAGCGAACGGACTCACAGGCGTCCACTGATGTGGTGCGGATGGGAGTCTGCCGCAGGCGGCGGTTAGAAGTCGTTAACAGAGCATCATTTTTTTGTAAATATTTTCTCAAGGCAGTAATGCATAAGGCAGTCAATCACTTATACGAGTTCGGGCCCTTCGTGTTGGACCCCGGCGAGCGCCTGCTTAGGCATGGGGTGGCGCGGATGGAATTACCTCCCCGGGCCTTTGACACCCTGCTGGTGCTGGTGGAGCATAACGGCCGACTGCTGGAAAAAGACGCCCTGATGCGAACCGTGTGGGGCGAAACTGTGGTTGAGGAGAACAACCTTACGCAGGTGGTCTACCTGCTGCGCAAGGCTTTGCGGGATGGCGAAGATGGGACGCGCTACATTGAAACCGTCCCCAAGCGGGGCTACCGGTTCGTGGCGCAGGTGCGGGAGTTCGAGCCGGAGGACGACGAGGTTGTGGGTCGAAATGGAGCTGCCAGCCCAGGCTTGGCGGCTGCCGCCTCGACTTCCCTGCCGAGCATTGAGAGCGGCCCGGCAGCGGCGCCGGCGACCGTTGCCTTGAAGGAGGTGCCCGCCGCAGTCGATGGCGCCAGGCGCGGGTGGATGCAGGGGCTGATTGGCGGCTTGGCGATCGTAGGCGTGGTGGCTATGCTGCTGGGGGCGGGCTGGAAGCGGAGGCTGTTTGGCGAGGCTGAGCTTGGTCCAATTCGCTCGGTTGCTGTGCTGCCGTTGGAGAATCTCTCGAACGACGCCAACCAGGAATATTTCGTCGACGGCATGACCGACGAACTCATCACCAATCTGGCGCAGATTCGCGAACTCAAGGTCGTTTCCAAGACTTCGATCATGCAATACAAGGGGACGCGCACTCTACTTCCGCAGATTGGGCGGGAACTGGGAGTGGATGCGGTCGTGGAAGGGTCGGTGCTGCGCTCGGGCGACCGGGTGAGGATCACGGCGCAGTTGATTCGGACATCGACCGATCGGCACATCTGGGCAGAAAGCTATGACGGCGATTTGAAGGATGTGCTGTCGCTGCAGGCGCGTGTGGCCGAGGCGATTACCAGCCAGGTAAAGCTCAACCTGACTGCCGAGGAGAGTGGACGCTTGCGCCGCGCGCGCGCCGTGGATCCGGAGGCCTTCGATCTCTACTTGCGCGGCCGTTACGCCTGGAACCAGAGAAATATGGAAGGGTTCAAGAAGGCGGTCGAGTATTTCAATCAGGCCATCGAAAAAGACTCCAACTTCGCGCTGGCCTATTCCGGCCTGGCTGACTCCTACACGCTGCTGGGGCTTTATGGGGAAGGCGCTGAAGGAACGGACAAGGCCAAGGCGGCCGCAGAGAAGGCTCTGCAACTCGACGACACGCTGGCCGAAGCGCACACCTCGCTGGCCGCGGTTAAGATTTTGAATGATTGGGATTGGCAAGGAGCTGAGCGGGAATTTCAGCGGGCGCTGCAACTGAATCCTAATTTCGCGCAAGCGCACCATTGGTATGGAAATCTGTTGCTGGGGCCGGAAGGTCGGCACGACGAAGCGATCGCGGAATTGCGGCGGGCGCAGGAGTTGGATCCGCTCTCGTTGATCGTCAATGCCGACACTGGCTTCGCATACTATCTGGCTGGCCGTTACGATATGGCACTGCAGGCTTACCAGAAGGTTCTGGCCGCTAACCCCAACTTCGTGCCGGTTCACTATTACCTGTCGCAATACTATCGGCAGATGGGCCAATACGATCTTTGGATGAAGGAGACCGTCGAGAATAGCCGGCTCGCCGGGCTTACGAGCCGGGCTGACGCTTTCGAGAAGGTTTATGCTCAGGGCGGGTTTCGGGGAACGATGGAAGAGATGGCCAAGCCAGGAGCGGGTAAACTCTCGCTGGGATGGGAAGCCAGCCGGGGCTCATGCTCTTCCGCGTATGCGGATGTGGTGCTGGACAGGAAAGCCGCCGCTTTGGACGCACTTGAGGATTGCTACAAGTGGAATGGAAACTCTCTAATCTATCTGAAGGTCGATCCCGCGTGGATGAACGTCCGTCCCGAGCCGCGTTTTCAGGAAATGCTGCACCGCATGCATTTGCAGTAACCCATTTTTTTATCCAAAGCGGAGGCGTTTTTCAGGTGGAGTGATGGATCTTCCGCTTGAGCGGCTCAAAGCGTAAGCCAAACTCCTCCACCATCTAAAGATGGCTTCGCGTTGCGCGTCCCTGCAAGAGTGGTATACCGTAAACAGTCCGCTCTTCATTATTGTTCATAATTCATACTCATGGCTGATCGCAGCGAAGCTCCCGCCATTCCGTCGACTCAGGCGGCAAACGTTCTGAGTACGAAGGTCGACCCTACCTCGGCTCGGTACGAGGCCAACATGCGTTTTCTGGCCGACCTCATGTCGCAGGTGCGCAATGAAGGCGAAAAGATTTGCGAAGGCGGCGGCGCCAAAGCTATCGAGAACCAGCACAATAAGGGACGCCTCACGGCGCGCGAACGCATTGAGTTGCTGGTCGATCCTGGCAGTTTTTTCGAACTGGGCGCTTACGCTGCTCATGGGATGTATGAAGAGTGGGGTGGCGCTCCGGCTGCGGGCGTGATTACCGGCCTGGGACGAGTGCAGACGCGCATGGTGATGATCATCGCGAACGACGCGACCGTGAAGGCCGGAGCATTTTTTCCGATGACCTCGAAGAAGGTGATTCGTGCGCAGAACATTGCCATCGAGAATCGTATTCCGACCATCTATCTCGTCGATTCTGCAGGAGTGTTTCTTCCGTTGCAGGAAGATGTCTTTCCCGACACCGACGATTTCGGGCGCGTCTTCCGCAATAACGCAGTCATGTCAGCACTCGGTATTCCTCAGATTGCGGCCATCATGGGCATGTGCGTGGCCGGAGGCGGATATCTGCCGGTCATGTGCGATCACGTTCTGATGACCGACGGCAGTGGACTGTTTCTGGCCGGGCCTGCGCTCGTGCAGGCGGCAATAGGGCAGAAAGTTTCGGCCGAGGAATTGGGTGGAGCGGCCATGCATGCGGCGATCAGCGGCACCGTAGACTTCCGCGAGCCGGACGATCCGGCGTGCCTGGCGCGCATTCGATCGATTGTGGAGAAGTGGGGATACCGGCGGCAATCGCCGTGGGACCGCAAAAAACCAGTCGAGCCGGCGCTAGCCGCGGAAGAGATTTACGGCATTTACGATTCTTCTCCGGCGCGTCCGTACGATATGAAAGAGATTCTGGCGCGCATTCTCGATGGCAGCCGCTTCGACGAATACAAGCCGGAATATGGCAAGACTGTAATCTGCGGCTACGGACGCATCGGCGGCTTCGCTGTGGGAATTGTCGCCAACCAGAAACTACACGTTCAGCAAACTGACCATGAAGGCCACAAGCGCATGGAGTTTGGTGGCGTCATCTACACCGAATCCGCCGAGAAGGCGGCGCGTTTCATCATGGATTGCAATCAGAATCTGATCCCGCTGATTTTCTTACACGACGTGAACGGCTTCATGGTGGGCCGCGACGCGGAGTGGAGCGGCATTATCAAAGCGGGCGCGAAGATGGTAAACGCGGTATCGAATTCAGTGGTGCCGAAAATCACCGTGATCGTGGGAGGATCATTCGGCGCGGGACACTATGCGATGTGCGGCAAGGCATTCGATCCGCGATTCGTTTTTGCCTGGCCGACGGCGCGCTACGCAGTGATGGGTGGAGACGCGGCTGCAGGAACTTTGGTCGAGGTCAAAGTGAAGCAACTGGAACGTGGCGGGACGAAGCTCAGCGACGAAGACAAGAAAGAGCTATACGAATCGACCAAGCGCACCTATGACGAACAGACCGACCCGCGCTACGGCGCAGCCCGGCTGTGGATCGACAAGATCATAGATCCGGTTGAAACGCGCGACGCCATTACGCAAGCTCTTGAAGCGTCGGCGCTGAATCCCGACGTGCCTGAGTTTAAAGTGGGAGTGCTGCAAACATAAAACATTGAGTCATTGAGTGATCGAGTCATTGCCTATCGCTCCGCGTTCTTATCAATCGCTCGATGACTCAATCGCTCAATGGTTCAATGTTCTGATTCAATATGTCCGAACTCGTGAAGCTAATCGAATGTCCGCGCGATGCCTGGCAGGGGCTGAAGGGCCACATTCCGCCTGACATCAAGCGCGCTTACCTGCAGGCTTTGATCAGCGCGGGTTTCAAGCACATCGATGCTGTCTCTTTCGTGTCGCCGAAAGCCGTGCCACAGATGGCGGATTCCGAAGAAGTGTTGAAGGAACTCGATCCTCCTGATGACGTCGAGATCATCGGCATCGTGGTCAACGAGAAAGGCGCGCAGCGGGCCGCCGAGACTCATGCGGTCCACACCTTGGGATTTCCCTATTCGATCTCCGAAACTTTCTTGCGCAAGAATCAGAATCAGTCCGCCGAAACCGCGCTCGAGGAACTGGAGAAAATCCAGAATAAAGCCGACACTGCCGGACTCGATGTGGTCGTGTACATTTCGATGGCGTTCGGCAACCCGTACGGCGATCTGTGGAATGTCGACGAAGTGATCGAAGCCATCTCGCTGCTCGAAGTCGACAACCTGCGCATGATTTCGTTGGCCGATACCGTAGGCATTGCCACGCCCGAGCAGGTCAGTGAGTTGGTCGGTGCGGTGATGGCGAAGTACGATTACCTGGAGATTGGGGTACACCTGCACAGCCGCCCGGAGCAAGCCGCGGCGAAAATTCTCGCGGCTTACGACGCGGGCTGCCGAAGATTCGATTCAGCGCTCGGCGGACTGGGCGGATGTCCCTTCGCGCAGGACGCGTTGGTTGGAAATATCGCGACTGAAAAGGTAATCGAAACACTGAAGCAGCGCGGCGCTGAACTGCCGCCGTTAAAGCCGCTGGACACGCTTCTTCGCGCGACGACGGAGATGGCAGCGAGGTATATGAACTCGATCGACGACGAGACCTATTCATAGAATATGAGCTATAAGACAATTCAACTTGCCTACGAATCCGGCGTTGCCACGATCACGCTGAACCGTCCCGATAAGCGCAATGCCATCAGCTTCGAACTGATCGACGATCTGCTGCGCGCGCTGAAGGAGGTGGAAACATCCGACGCGATTGTGCTCATCGTGACGGGCGCGGGCAAAGCCTTTTCCTCCGGCATGGACCTCGATAATTTGAAAACGCTGATCGGCCGCACTCCCGAGCAGAACCTCGAAGATTCGCAAACCATGGTCCGCCTGTTTCGCTCGCTGTATGAATTTCCGAAAGTCACAATTGCCGCAGTGAACGGCCCAGCCATCGCCGGCGGCACCGGACTCGCTCTGCTTTGCGACTTCACCCTCGCCGTGCCTGAGGCAAAATTTGGCTACACCGAAGTTCGCATCGGCTTTGTGCCCGCCATCGTTTCCACATTTCTGCTGCGCCAGACCGGGGAGAAGCACGCGCGCGATTTATTGTTGACCGGCAAAATCATCGGCGCGGAGGAAGCCGCGCGCATGGGATTGGTCAATGAGGTCGTCACGCCGGACAATCTGATGAAGCGTGCGCGGGAATTAGCCGCTCTTCTCATGGAGAACAGTCCAGCCTCGTTGCGCGCAACCAAGAAACTGCTGAGCGATCACGCTCGCGCCGAACTCGACCAACAGATTGAAGCTGCCGTGCGCGAGAATGCCGCCGTGCGCACTACGGCAGACTTTCGCGAAGGCATTACGTCATTTCTCGAAAAGCGCAAGCCAGTGTGGACGGGTAAATGAATTCGAATCATCCGACAGCAGTCAACGAGACTCGCCTGCGCGTGCGTTACGCGGAGACCGATCAGATGGGCGTGGTTTACCATTCCAACCATTTCATCTGGTTCGAAGTGGGTCGTGTCGAATTGTTGAGGCAGTTCGGCTTTTCCTATCGCGACATGGAGAGCCGGGACAACTGCTTCATTGCCGTAGTCGAAGCCAAATGCCGCTATCGCGCCCCCGTGAAATACGACGACGAAGTGCTCGTACGCACACAGTTGTTGAACGTGCGCGAGTCGGTAATCCACTTTGGTTATGAGTTGCGGCGCGTAGAAGGGGACGTTCTGCTGGCCGAAGGCGAGACCACCCACATCGTTACTGATGCCGCGATGAAAATTGCCGAGCTGCCAGAAAAATATTTCAGGGTATTTCGCGCAGCGGTAGGAAAACAGGACGCCAAACCCTAACCTGGTCATTAGGAACTGGAAACTTGGAAACCGATTTGCACGCCCTTCACATTAACGGTAACGATCTCACGCTGGAAGCAGTGCGCGAAGTTGCGCAGGTCGAGGTTAAGGAGGCCAGCGAACCCCGCCCAGTGCTTCTGTCCGCCGACGCGCGCGAGGCTGTCGATCGGGCGCGCGCCGTTGTCGACGAGATCGTGGCCAGCGACAAAGTGGCCTATGCGATCACAACCGGCGTGGGGAAACTCAGTGAGGTACGAATCGTCGGTGACCAGATTCGCGAACTCCAAGTCAATCTTGTGCGTTCGCACGCAGTCGGCGTAGGCGAGGCGCTCTCCGTCGCCGAAGCGCGCGCCATGATGCTCTTGCGGGCCAATTCCCTCGCGAAAGGTTATTCGGGCGTGCGCGCGATTGTGATCGACACACTCTGCGAAATGCTCAACCGCGGTGTCACGCCCTTCGTGCCGTCGCAAGGCAGCGTGGGAGCGAGCGGCGATCTGGCTCCATTGGCGCATCTGGCGCTGGCTCTCATCGGAGAAGGCGAATGCATCGATGCGACGGGTGCGTGCATTCCCAGCGCCGACGCACTGAGGCGCGCGCAGATCAAGCCGCTGGTGCTTGAAGCGAAAGAATCCATTTCTCTCATTAACGGAACACAAGGCATGCTGGCCGTCGGAACGCTGGCGCTGCTTGCCGCGGAGACGCTCGTCGATTCCGCCGACGTTTTAGGCGGACTCTGTTGCGATGCACTGAAGGGCACCGACGCGGCATTCGATGAACGCATTCACAAAGCGCGTCCCCACGCCGGACAGATGAAGACTGCCTCGAATCTGCGCAAGATGCTCGAGGGCAGCGAGATTCGCGAATCGCACCGCGCATGCGGCCGCGTGCAGGATGCTTACTCGCTGCGCTGCATCCCGCAGGTTCACGGCGCGGTGCGCGACACGCTGGCGCATTGCCGCGAGGTTTTTGAAACCGAGGCAAATTCCGCCGTGGATAATCCTCTGGTTTTCATCACCGACAAGAAGAATTTCGAAGGCGATGTAATTTCCGGCGGAAATTTTCACGGCCAGCCGCTTGCCTTTGCTTTGGATTTTATGGGCATCGCCCTGAGTTCTCTCGCCGGCATCAGCGAGCGGAGAATCGAGCGCCTGGTGAATCCCGCGCTCAGCGAGGGTTTGCCGCCATTCCTGGCGCAAGGCGCAGGATTGAATTCAGGTTTCATGATGCCGCAGGTCACAGCGGCGGCGCTGGTCAGCGAAAACAAAGTCCTGGCGCATCCCGCGTCGGTAGATTCAATCACCACCTCGGGCAACAAAGAAGATTACGTCTCGATGGGCATGACGGCTGCGATCAAACTGAAGCGCATCGTCGAGAACACGCGCAACGTGCTGGCCATCGAAGCCATGGCTGTGGCGCAGGCCATCGACTTCCTCGCGCCGTTGAAAACCTCCAAGCGCGGACAGGCTGCACACGCCGCGATTCGCTCGGTCTGCCCCACGATGGAAAAAGATCGCGTCATGTACAAAGACTTCGCGCGCATCGCGGAGTTGATTGCGAGCGGAAAGGTGGCGGACGCGTTGCGGTAGCGCTTAATCCCGCCGAACTTTGGAAGCAAGCAGATTCCTGAATTCTTCGACAGCTTCTGGATTTGGGAAAGCTCTCTTAGGTGTGATTCCGGCGACATCCTTCGTCTGATAGATCAGAAATAGGTTCTTGGTTTCTTTAAACTTCTCGAAGCTACTCCACTTTATTTCGACATGCGCTACGTCGCTGTCCGATGTCAACCCCTCATCATCGAATATCACCGTGCGCCTTCCATACAAACGCGGGTTGCGAGAGTAAATCCTGCGATGAATGATGTAAGGCATGATAATCTGCAGAATGATCAGAGTGGTAAAAAGTGATATTAAGAACACGCCGAACAGTTGTCCGAGATATTGGTACGATACAACTCCGATAAGGACGCCAACGCCGTAAAGGCAGATTCTCACTAGTCGGCCCGCCGTGCGAATCCTCACATTCTTGACCATTTCGAAGTGTTCGGCGGGCGTGATGTCGTATTGCAGTTGCACGCGGCTATGATAACCGGACACTGTTTCGATGTCGCTGAAAATCGGCCGAGCCTTTCGCCTCGGACCATCGATTGACACGAGATTTGGGGACATCTAATCTTGCTGCACTCCTGATGGCATCGCCGACCGATAGCGCTCATCCTAAGCCTCATTACGTTTATTACCTACTGCTCGCTGCGGCTGTGCTCGCCTGCCTGTTGCCGTTTTCCGGCAAGGCCTTCAACGTCGATGACACTCTTTTTATTTATGTCGCACGCCAGATCACCCAGCACCCGCTTGATCCCTTCGGATTCAAAGTAAACTGGTTCCTCGACGCAATACCGATGGCGTACGAAACCAGGAATCCCCCGTTTGCGTCCTATTACATCGCCGCGGCTGCCAGTCTCTTAGGATGGTCTGAGCGCGCGTTGCATCTCGCCTTCCTACTGCCAGCGCTTGCTGCAATATGGGGCACCTACCGTCTCGCGCAACGGTTCACAAGTTCGCCGCTCCTGGCCGCCGCGGCCACGTTGCTCACGCCAGCGTTCCTCGTCTCTGCCAACAGTGTGACGTGCGACACGATGATGCTGGCGCTTTGGCTCTGGGCGATCATTTTCTGGATTGAGGGGCTAGAGCCGGAAAAGCCACGCTATCTGGCTGCTTCAGCCCTCCTGATCACTTTGTGCGCTTTGACGAAGTATTTTGGCGCTTCTTTAGTTCTGCTGCTGGGGGCGTACTCCTTTGCCCGGCGGCGCCGCTTCCGAAGCTGGGGCTGGTACCTGCTGCTGCCAATTCTGGCCCTGACTGGATACCAGCGCTGGACGAAGGCGGTCTACGGACTGCGCATGATCACGTTCGCGGCACATCTTGCCGCAGGCGTTCGACAAGCAACGCACGCATCGATCCTGGCCAAGACACTCGTCGACCTGAGTTTTGTGGGCGGATGCACGCTGCCTGCGCTCACGCTGGCCCCACTGCTCTGGCCCCGCAGGAAAATCCTCGCCGGATGCATTGTGAGTGCAGTAGCCGGATTTTCCATCAGCGCGGGACGAATCGGCCTCGGCCAGATGCTTTGGCCTTTCGATTTTTACGGCCACTGGTTCTTGGTGGGCGCCCAGTTGACGCTTTTTGTTGCCGCGGGATTTTCCGTGCTGGCGCTGGCGCTTACAGACGTATGGAATCGGAAAGGCGCCGACTCGCTATTGCTGATGCTCTGGGTCTTCGGAACATTTTTCTTCACAGGCTTCTTGAACTGGACCGTCAACGCCCGCTCCGTGCTGCCGCTGATTCCGGCCGCCGGTATCCTGCTCGCGCGGCGCGTGGATGCATTGCGAGACTCGTCGTTTCGCTGGCGCCCGGCAATGCTGGTGATCCCGTTAGCAGTAGCCGGCGCGGTATCGCTCTGGCTCACATGGGCCGATGCCCAGCTGGCAAACTCAGCTCGAGCCGCGGCGGGTCTCATTGAGCAGAAGACCCGCAATCAGCCCGGCACCGTCTGGTTCATGGGCCATTGGGGATTTCAATACTACATGGAGTCATTCGGCGCACGAGCTGTTGTGGTGAATGACCCGCCGCAGAGCGCAGGAGATTTCCTCGCCATCGCCGAGAGAGACCGGCTGTTCGAAATTCGTCCAGCGTTCGTCTCTTCGCGCGATGTGATTCAGATTCCCATGCGTCTAGGCATCACGACCGTCCAACGCGAATTAGGCACCGGCTTTTATTCGTCCGACCTCGGTCCTCTGCCCTTCGCGATAGGGCCGGTCTCGCCCGAGCGCTATGAATTAATTCGGCTGGGATCGAAATCGACCTCGGCTGAATCGTCACACTAAGGCGCTTCGACAGCTTTCGCCGCGCTGCCATCCAATCCCAACTTGTCCGCGATCCCACGCAGCGCATCGATGCAGAAGGCAATGTGCTCATCGAGATCGACGCCCAGGTCAGCAGCGCCGTTAATAATGTCATCGCGATTCACCTTCCGCGCAAACGCTTTGTCTTTCATCCGCTTTCGCACGGACTTCGCATCGACCTCGGCCAACGACTTACCAGGTTTGATCAGAGCGACGGCGGTGATAAATCCCGCAAGCTCGTCGCAGGCAAAGAGAGCTTTCTCCATCGGAGTATCGCGCGTCACGCCGGTATATTCGGCATGCGACATGATGGCTCGATTGATCACCTCAGGCCATCCCCGCTGCTTCAGAATCTCATTACCTTTATAGGGATGGTCTTCGAGGCTGGGATATTTCTCATAGTCGAAGTCGTGAACGAGTCCGACGATCCCCCACAAGTCTTCTTCAGACAACCCAAACTCGGACAACCCAAACTCAGACAGCCCAAGCGCCGACGCCTCAGAGTTTCCAGTTGCAAACTTCCGCGAGCAAGCGCGCATGCACGCTTCGACCGCCAGCGCATGCTTGCGCAAACTTTCCGATTGAGTGAACTCAGTTAGTAAACACCACGCGCTCTCGCGATCAATCATGCTTCCTGCCCTGTTTCTGCGGGTTCTTCACCGCTCGCTTTGCTTTTCGCCGCCACAATTCGCGGCTTCATGCATTTTAACCTTGACATCCACAGGCCTTGTACCTCAGATTGTCACTGCGGTCGGAACCTCTCCCCCAATTGTTTTGGTTCCGTCGTTAGTAGTAAGGAGTAGCCCGCTCTGGCACTCCCACAACCCGATGGCTACGACTCTTGCCCCAGTAGATTCTAGGGAAGTCGTCCGTTGCGATCATTGCCTGTTGGTTCAATTCCGTACGGTCAACAACAACTGCCGGCGCTGCCACTCGTCCATGGACGAGGAACCTGAGCCTGTGCCGGTGGTGCTGACGCCGCCGGTAATTATGCCCATGCCTGGCAATGGCCGTGGGCACCTGAACCTGGCAACGTCCATCCGTTCGCTGCGCTTGCGCAGCGGGCTGAGCCAACGCCAACTGGCGGGACGCATGTCAGTACCGCGAACCTACGTTTCGAAGATCGAAAACGAGAAAGCTACGCCGACGCTGTCGTCCCTGGAACGGCTGGCGCGAGCCCTGGAGGTGACCGTGCCAGAACTGCTCAGTGGCGGGGAAAAGAACCGTCAGGACGAAATCAGCGAACTGATGAAAGATCAGTTCATCGCGGAGATTCTGCCGTTCGTATCGCAATTGAACGGGATGCAGATGTCCAGCGTCCTGACCCAGTTGCGGGATCTGACGATAAGGCCAAGAAGAACTGCGTAAGCGAAAAGGTTCATGTGGGGACAGCTCTCGGCTGGCCGCCGGACGAAAGTCCGGCTGCTTTTGACTTTGAATTTATCCGGGCGTACCACCAACTGAATGCCGGGACCGAACTTGGTCCCGGCTTTTTTTGTGGCTCCGTCACTCGCGTGCTCTCGCCATAGCGATACCAAGAAACACCAGCGCGGCACGATTTAGCCGCATTATGTCTTCGTCAGCGAGGCGCCCAATTCGTTTGCCGATTCTCGATCTCGGAGCAGTTGTTATCTTATCCACCATCAGCCGGCAAACTGCTCGCAGACCATTACTCTTGCTGGGCTCAACAACCAGCCGAAATAGCGGAGCGTCCGTCGGGTCGGTCGTGAAAGCACAGATGGTGATCGAATCCGTCATGTCGAAAGAGTCATCTTGAAGAATCAAAGCTGGACGCGGCTTTCCGGCATAGTCCTTGCCGCCGGCGACGGTCCAAATCTCTCCGCGTTTCACACTGTGCCCCAATCAGATACGGCATCCACGAAGTCTTGGTCGTCCCTGGCTCGAGCGCTGTCGGCGACAGCGAGGGACTGCCGACGTGCCTCTGCTTCAAAAGCAGGCGAGCGCATATCCGGAACCCAAATTTGGAGAGGCCGCAGACCCTGCTTGCGCAGGCGGTTGCGGTGCGCTCTGACCTTATCCTTAGACGGCTTAGAAGCAGTTCGTGCTCGCATGCTCGTATCTCCTTGGTTACATGTAACGTAGCAGAACGCACCGCCGAAACTCAACCTGGCAAGAATCCCGAATAGATCGACCGACATCTATCCAGCATGAACCTCGGAGAAGTTGGAAGTGCTTTTTCTCATTTGTCTGCTCGCGCCGCATCTTTGCATCAACCCGAAACGAATGGATGGCAAGCGGAATCTGCGCGGGATAGCGCGCCAGTCACCGCTTCCGCAGGCGACGATTCCCTGCTCGATGCCTACTCGCGCGCGGTCACCGGAGCCGTGGAGCGCGTCAGCCCCTCGCTCGTGAACATTGAAGTGCATCAATCTACCGGACGCTCGCGTTCGGGAGAAGAGCGCGAACGCCGCGGCGGAGGCTCGGGCTTCGTGTTCACTCCCGACGGCCTGATTCTCACCAACAGCCACGTTGTGCATGACGCGCGCCGCATCGACGTAACTTTGTCTGATGGTCGGCGCATGCCCGCGACCGCGATCGGAGACGATCCCGCGAGCGACCTGGCAGTGATCCGCATCGATCAAGCGCGCGTAGACGAACCCGGCCTGACCGCAGCTACTCTCGGCGACTCACAGCAGCTTCGCGTGGGACAACTGGTCGTCGCGCTCGGCAGCCCTTATGGCTTTCAGTCCACGGTAACGGCGGGCGTGGTAAGCGCTCTAGGGCGTTCGCTCCGCTCGTATTCCGGGCGACTGATCGACGACGTAATCCAAACCGACGCCGCGCTCAACCCAGGCAACTCCGGCGGACCGCTGGTCGATTTCGCAGGGCGCGTCGTTGGCGTGAACACCGCGACCATTCTGCCGGCGCAGGGAATCTGTTTTGCCATCGGCATCAACACGGCGAAGTTCGTGGCCAGCCGTCTGCTGCGCGATGGCCGCATTCGACGCAGCTTCATCGGCGTCTCGGCGCAGACTGTTCCTGTACATCGGCGCGTCGTGCGCTTCTACGATCTGCCGAAAGAATCGGGCGCGCTGGTTTTGTCGGTCGAAGAGAATAGTCCGGCGAAGCGCGCGGGCCTGCGCGATGGCGACATCATCGTAGCGCTCGAAGGCAAGCCAGTCGCGGGCGTCGACGATCTGCACCGCTTGCTGGCCGACATTCGCGCGGGCGCGAACTGCTCACTCACGGTGCTGCGGCACACGGACAAGCTCGAGTTGAAGATCGTGCCTGAAGAAGCGGCGAACTGAGAGCCGGTTCGAATTTCTTTCTCGCTTAGCCATCAAAGAATCCGAAAATAAGTTTTCCCTATTTGGGAAAACCCTGTTTACCATTTCATAACCGGCATGGTACCCCCCTCCCCCTCGGTATATTGGAATCATGGTCTTAGCGGGAAAATGCGATTTAATCTATTGGGCTCAATAGCTTACGGGTAAAATCTTGAGCCGTAAGGAGTTATCCTCCTGCGGCCGGCCTTTGACTCCATGGTTGCGCACTGCGCCCGCTTCCATGATGGACTGATTGCGATTGGGGGGCAAGGTTAGATGTCACACGAAGCCTGTTTATTTGAGCACCGACTTAGCGGCCTTTTCATTCCGGCTTACGAAGCCGCGGTAATCTAAGGTTGCATGACCTTGGGATGTCGAGTGCCTAAGTTTCTTGGCTCGGTTAACTAGACTTGGCTATACTTAGATGTATGGCAAAACCTGCAGCCAGGCCCAAGTCCGCGATGGATACGCTAGTTGATTCCTTTAGCGACTTGGTAGAGGACGCGAGAAAGCGAATGTCCCCCGAGGAGTTCCGCAAGGCGGAGAAGGAATTTGACGAGATTATAGATAAAGCTAAAGCCCGCGCTTCTCGCGACGGGCGTCGTGAAACCGCCTAATCCAGGCCTTCAGCTCTTCTTTCTTAACATCTGGCTTGAATTCCTTTACGGCTGCGACGAATTCATCTTCCGTTCCGTACTCAACGGCGAATGCTAGTTTTTCTGCGAGGTCTCTCTTTCGGCGAATTAGGTCCGCGTCGATTCGATCTTCCTTGGGTGGTTTCCATCGACCCGCCATGTTCGTTCTATCTTCGCGCTCTTAACGGTGAAAAGCTTGCCAGACTTGAATTACCATGCCGCCCGCAATCGCCAGCGCCTAGGCCGATCCGCCTAAAACCCGTATAACTCGGCTGGTCTTCGACATCGGAATGCTTCGATCAAGGCCTGAGCGCACGACTGAAACCAGAGAAACGAAGACTAGCGCCATCAGCAGGCAGTAAGCGAGATTCGGGCGGTCGATGTCAAACGTCCCCCGAATTATGGAGATCATCACCGTCAACCCAATCGCCGCAACTATGATGAAGCCGACTCGGGCCTTCATCAAAGCAGATTACCATTGTCCTGAACGAGTCCCGCCACCTTACTCCCCGGCCGTCATTGCTTCCCTGCTTCCCGGCGTGTTAGCCTCTTACCGAAGGGGATCACTTTGCAGCACAAAGTTCCTGCCGGGCTGGATCGCAAGGAAGCGGAAGTCTACCGGCATCTCGATCCAGAGCGGCTCCCGAAACACATCGCCATCATCATGGACGGCAACGGGCGCTGGGCCAAGCGGCGGCACATGCCGCGCGTGGCCGGGCACCGCGCCGGGGTCGCATCCGTGCGCTCGACCGTGGAGACGGCGGCGCGCATCGGCATTCATGCGCTCACGCTTTACGCCTTCTCGGAAGAAAATTGGAAAAAGCGTCCCAAGAGCGAAGTTGATTTCCTGATGGGATTGCTGAGCCGCTATCTGAAGGCTGAAGTTCCGACGCTGAACGAAAACAATATCCGCCTGGAATACATCGGCCGGCAGCAGCAGTTACCGGATGACGTGCAGGAGCGCATGGAGTGGGCGCGTGCGAGTACGGCGCACAATACCGGCACCGTGCTCACGCTGGCCCTGAACTACAGCGCGCGCAGCGAACTGGTGGATGCGTTCCGCTCGATGGTCAGTGCCGCGTCCCAGAACGGGGGCATCGAGCATCTGCATATCGACGAAGACACGGTCGGCGAACATCTTTATACGCGGCACCTGCCCGATCCCGATCTGGTGGTGCGCACCTCGGGCGAGATGCGGCTGAGCAATTTTTTACTGTGGCAGTTGGCTTATGCCGAGATTTATGTGACGCCGACTTTGTGGCCGGATTTCCGTGGCGTGCATCTGCTGGAAGCCATTGCCGAATATCAGAAACGCGAGCGCCGCTACGGCGGGCTGAATCACGGGGATGCGCACGGCGAACCCGCGAAGGTTCACAAGTAGCCTCTGGAGAGTTGAACAGCAGGTTCCTCACCGGGCTTTCAGCCCGATTCGGAATGACAAAAGTTTTGTAAGGGTGACACACTTCTCTTGCTGAAGCGCATTGCGACCGCGGTCGTCCTGATTCCGATTGTGATGTTGCTGGTGCTGCGCGCGCCCGTGCCGGTGCTGGCGGTTTTCGCAGCCGCAGTGGCGCTGGTCACAGTGCAGGAATTTCTGAAACTCACCGAGTCCTATGGCGTGCAGCCGCTCCGCCTGCCGACTTACATTTTCGTCGGATTGATCTTCGCGCTGCTGGCATTCAGCGCAGCTGCGGAAACGCCGCAAGTTTCCGCGCTCAAGTTTGTTCTGGGATTGGGATTTGCCTGCGCGCTCGCTCCCTTTATTTTTCTAACGATCGCCATGCGCCGTGCGCAGTTAAGTGGAGCGTATCCAGCGGCGGCGGCCTCGGCGTTTGCTTTCGTCTATATTGCTGTGCCCATGGCCATGCTGGTGCAGCTTCGCCAGCAATGGGCTGGAGCATTCTGGCTACTCTATTTGCTTCTGGTTGTTTGGGCGGGCGATATTTTCGCTTACTTCGTGGGCCGCTCCGTTGGCCGCCATCTAATGTCGCCGCGCATCAGTCCGAAAAAAACCTGGGAGGGCGCAGCAGCCTCGCTGGCCGCGAGCTTGCTGGTCGGGAGCCTGCTTTTCACTTATGCGCTCCAGATCAGCTCGTTCCTGCTTCGCATGCGGCTCATCGAGCGCCGCGACGGCCTTTTCGGGCTGGAGAAACCGGATCTGTGGCCGATCATCCTGCTAACTGTGGCGCTGAACGTCGCGGCACAACTCGGCGATCTGGTGGAATCGCTGATCAAGCGCGGCGCCGGCGTGAAGGACTCCGGCGCGATTCTTCCCGGCCACGGCGGCATGCTCGATCGCATCGATGCCCTGTTGTTTGCCGCGCCGGTACTGTGGTTTTACGCGGCTTGGCGCGTCATGCAGTAGTACCATGAAGAAATGGCGGACTCGCCAAAGTACCCTCCACTGATTTCTCTTCACGCAGATAGTGCCCTCAACAAAGGCAAACTTGAAAAGATGGAACGGCTTCCGACTGATGCCTTGTGCGCCTCGCTTATGCCCCCATTGGAAGACTGCCTGAAAACACGGCGGGATGGAACTATACTAGATGGACATCATCGAATTTACGTTCTTCGCCAGCGGGGCGTAGACGTTGACGCTCTTCCGAGGGATGTCGTCACCAAGGATCAGAACTAGGATGCGCAAGGAACTTTACTGGCTCGATGAATCATGGCCCGGCAAGCTCGCCGTGGGTCCGCGCCCGCGCGGTGGAGACTGGCTGAAGGGTGACATCGCCGACTGGAGGCGAGCCGACGTTGACGCGGTGCTTTCGCTGCTTACGGCAGAGGAGGAGGAGCACTTCGATCTGCATGACGAAGCTCGCGAGGTTAAGGGCCAAGGGATGGAATTCGTTTCGTTTCCAATTCCTGATCGTCAGGTTCCGGGGTCAGAAGCGAAGTTGGCCGAAGTTTTGGAGGGAGTCTCCCGCTCTCTCTCAAAGGGCAAGAACGTGCTCGTGCACTGCCGACAAGGAATCGGGCGCAGCGGGTTGGTGGCGGCTTGTCTTCTGGTGAAAAAGGGCATGAGCCCAGGCGCTGCCGTTGAGTCTGTCTCAGCGGCGCGCGGGCTGCCGACTCCAGAAACCGCGGAGCAACGCGACTGGATTGATCACCACGCTGTAGGGCTAACGGCCACCCGATGACGAAACGAATCGCCATCCTGGGTTCCACCGGCTCCATCGGCCGCAGCACGCTAAGCGTAGCCGAGTCCTATCCGGAGCGCTTTCAGATCGTCGCGCTGGCCGCAGGCAGCAACTTGGAAACAGCATTCGAACAGGCGCGCCACTGGCATCCGCGCATGATTTCGATTGCGGCCGAGTCCGATGCCGACGTGCTGCGCAAACGCCTGAAGCAAGCCGGCCTGAGCGAGATCGAGGTCGTGCATGGCACAGCGGGCACGGTGAAAGTTTCCACTCATCCCGACGCCGACTTCGTGGTAAGCGCCATCGTGGGCGTAGCCGGGCTCGAGGCTACGTACGAAGCCGTGAAGGCTGGAAAGACCGTTGGGGTAGCCAATAAGGAATGCCTCGTAGCCGCCGGCGAGTTGATCACTGCTGAGGCGCGCCGCCAAGGTAAGCCGCTGTTGCCCATCGACAGCGAACACAATGCAGTTCACCAGTGCCTGCGCGGCGGCCGCATGGAAGAAGTGGAGCGCATCTGGCTCACCGCTTCCGGCGGGCCGTTTCTAAATACGCCGCGCTCAGAGTTCAGTTCCATCACGGTGGAGCAGGCGCTGAATCATCCCACGTGGAAGATGGGCAAACGCATCACTATCGATTCGGCGACGCTGATGAATAAGGGCTTCGAAGTCATCGAAGCGTGCAGATTATTTCACATTCTTCCCGCGAAGGTCGAAGTCCTCGTGCATCCGCAGTCGACGATTCACTCCATGGTCGAATTCATCGATGGCAGCATACTTGCTCAGTTTTCGGTGACCGACATGCGGCTGCCGATTCTGTACGCTCTAACATATCCCGAGCGCATTCAATCGGATATGCGCTTCCCAGTGGGTGACTTGCGGCATCTGGACTTTTGCCCCCCGGACATGAGTAAATTCCCTTGTCTGCGTATTGCGTATGAAGCGGCTGAGGCAGGCGGGGCAAAGACGGTCGCGCTGAACGCCGCCGACGAGGTCGCCGTCGCCTCGTTCCTCGAAGGCAGCATTGGTTTCAATGACATTCCCAGGATCATCGAAGACGCGGTTTCAGCATCTAATACGGGGAAGCTGGAGTCTATCGCAAAGGTGCTTGAGGCCGACGCCGAAGCCCGCCGATATGCTCAGGAGCGAGTGTTGGAAATTACTAAGAGAACCGGAAGGCCGCAGGCAACATCTGTAGTGTAGTGGCTGAAGTTGAGCGGGTGAAGTGAAGTGGCTGAATCTTACGGGGAGCTGTTACTTTTTTATGTCTGATTTCTTTATCGCCATCGCTGCCGTCGCCGTCGTGTTGGGCTTCATGATTCTGATCCACGAGTTCGGCCACTATGCCGTGGCCAAGCTGCTCGGGGTTCGGGTCGAAGTTTTCTCCATTGGCTTCGGCAAGCGTCTCTTCGGCTTCCGCAAGGGAGACACCGATTACCGCATCGCCGCGATTCCCCTGGGCGGCTATGTGAAGATGAGCGGCGAGAATCCCATGGACGCGCGCTCCGACGATCCCGCCGAGTTCATGAATCACTCGCGCTGGCACCGCTTTCTGATCGCGATTGCCGGCCCCACGATGAATATCCTGCTGGCCATCTTTCTGCTTACCGCCGTTTACATGGTGCATTACGAGTACGCGGTTTATCTCGACAAACCGGCGGTGATTGAGGGAGTGAAGCACGACTCTCCCGCCGACAGGGCCGGCTTGCAACCGGGCGATCAGATTATAAAGGTTGACGGCATCGAGAACCCGACCTGGGAACAATTGCAGCCTCGCGAGTGGCTGAGTCCCAACCAACCGCTGGCGGTCACTATCCGGCGCGGTGATCAGACCTTTGAGAAAACGATTGTGCCTCGGCCCGTGACTACGTCTGAGGTGGGTTCCGCTGGGTGGTTCCCAGAGGACATCGTCATCATTAACAAAATTGAGGCCGACAAGCCTGCGGCCAAGGCCGGGCTTAAGGAAGACGACAAAATTGTGGCATTGGATGGCAAGCCGCTGGTTTCCATCGAAGCCATGATCGAGCACCTCCAACTGACCAAGGGCAATCCTGTCGATCTCACTGTAATTCGGGGCAATCAGACTTTGAATTTTCGGCTGAGCCCAGTGCTCACGGATACGGAAGACCCTAAGGAACAGCGCTATCGGCTGGGGTTCTCTCCCAAGAGCGAGACCAAGGTTACGAAACTGCCGTTCGCCCAAGCCCTGACTCTTTCGCTCGAACAGAACAAGAAATATTCGCTGCTCATTCTGGAGCTAGCCAAGAAAATTGCGCAGCGGAAGGTTTCCCTGCGCGCGGTCTCCGGCCCAATCGGTATCGCGCAAGACGCCGGCTACGCCGCCCAGCAAAAAGGCTGGACTCCGCTGCTCGAATTGACGGCAGGCATCAGCTTGAACCTCGGCATCATCAACCTTCTGCCCATCCCCATTCTTGACGGCGGCGTGATTCTGTTCTTGCTGATTGAAGGCCTCATGCGGCGCGACGTCAGCATGCGCATCAAAGAACGCGTCTACCAGGCCGCCTTCGTTTTCCTGGTGCTGTTCGCCGTCATGGTCATCTACAACGATCTGGCGAAGACGTTGCCGGGGCTCATGGGCAGGTTGCCGTAAGGCTCATTGCAGAAATCTGTTGCATTGCAGCGGCATTGGCTTTAATACATAATGCAATGCCGACGTTCATCCAGCCCTTTCCACAACGGTCGACGGTCTCCGAAGACGCGGAGGGGCTTCACATTTCGATCCCTCCCAAGCGCGCTTGGACCATCTTCTTTTTTGTCTTATGGCTTACGTTCTGGACCTACGCTGGGATTCAGGTCGGACATAAACTGCTGAGTCACTTCGATCTCTTCACGGCCGTCTGGATGATCGGCTGGGCATTCGCGGAGATCTGGGTGAGCTTTGGGATTCTCTATATACTTGCCGGATGCGAAATTATAGTAGCTACTTCGGAAAATTTGAGCCGGAAGACAACGATCTTCGGGCTCGGACCCACCAAATCATACGTCGTTAGAGAGATGCGCGATTTGAGGTATCAACCCGAGTTGGGAACAGGTAGAGGACGCAAAGCGAGCCAAATTGCTTTTGACTACGGCGCCAAGACTGTTAGGTTCGCACGGGACATTGAAGAGGCGGAAGCAGCGGAACTGATTACTCGTATCAAGCAGCGTTGCAGCATCGCCCAAAACCCATCGCCTAAAGGGCCACAACTCAGGTTCTGGCAGCAGCGGTAGGCTTCCGCACACCTGCTTGCATGCTTCTTTCGTGTGAGATACAATGTATCTCAAGCGAGGGATCATGGCAGCGACCGAAATGGTTCACGTTCGAATCGAAAAGCGAATCAAGACTCAAGCGGCCAAGACGTTAGCCGCCATGGGATTGTCCGTATCGGATGCGGTGCGCGTCCTGCTGACCAGGGTTGCTGCGGAGAAGGCGCTGCCCTTCGAAGTAAAGGTGCCCAACGCCGCAACCGCCGCGGCCATGCGCGAAGCACGCAAGGGCGGCCTGCGTCCCTTCAAGAACGTTCCCGAGTTGATGAGCAACTTGAATGCGGAGGATTGAGTACACAAACAACCTCTGTTTCCACGTGTTAAAATAGAAGCTCCACATGTCTATCATTCCCCGCAGAAAAACCGTTACCGTCGTTGTCGGTGGCGTCCGCGTCGGCTCGGATGCACCAATTGTGGTGCAATCCATGACCAACACCGATACGGCCGACATTCCTTCGACCGTTCAGCAGTGTGCGGCCCTGGCCCGCGCCGGATCGGAGCTGGTGCGAGTCACCGTCAACAACGAAGAAGCCGCGGCCGCTGTGCCCCACATCGTCGAGCAACTCGACAAGATGGGCGTCCCCGTGCCCATCATCGGCGACTTCCACTACAACGGCCATGTCCTGCTCACCAAGTATCCCGAATGCGCGCGCGATCTCGCGAAGTATCGTATTAATCCCGGCAACTCCAGCATTGGCCGAAGCGGCGATTCGAATTTCCGCACCATGATCGAAGTCGCGGTGAAATATCAGAAGCCGGTTCGCATCGGCGTGAATTGGGGCTCGCTCGATCAATCGCTGCTCACTCGCATGATGGACGAGAACTCCGCGCTCGCCGAACCGAAAGACGCGCGCGAAGTGACGATGGACGCGATGGTGGTGAGTGCGTTAAGCTCCGCCGACTTGGCCCAGAAATTCGGCCTGCGTCCTGACCAGATTATCCTGAGCGCGAAAGTCAGTGGAGTGCAGGATTTAATCGACGTCTACCGCGCCTTAGCCGCGCGCTGCGACTATCCGCTGCACCTCGGCCTCACTGAAGCCGGCATGGGCGCAAAAGGCGTGGTCGCATCGGCTGCTGCCATGGGCGTGGTGCTGCAGGAAGGCATTGGCGACACGATTCGTGTCTCGCTCACGCCCGCGCCCGGAGGCGACCGCACCGAAGAAGTTCGCGTGGCGCAGCAGATTCTGCAATCCATGGGCATTCGCAGCTTCACGCCGCAAGTCACTGCCTGCCCCGGCTGCGGACGCACCACCAGCACCTTCTTCCAGGAAATGGCCGAGCAGATTCAAACTTATCTTCGCGAGCAGATGCCAACCTGGAAGGGCCGCTACGTGGGCGTGGAAGAAATGAAGCTCGCCGTCATGGGATGCGTGGTCAACGGCCCTGGCGAATCGAAGCACGCCAACATCGGAATCTCGTTGCCCGGAACGTTCGAAGAACCCAAGGCTCCGGTCTACGTGGATGGACGCCTGTTCACCACGCTCAAAGGCGATCGCATTGTCGCGGAGTTCATCGACATTCTCGACGAGTACGTCGACTCACACTACGCAGCGCGAGAGACCCAGAAAGAAGAAGTGGCGATCCGAAACTAAGAGAATTCAGTTCGCGCCTCAAACTGAATTGTCATCCCAACCTGAATTGTCATCCCGAGCGCAGCGAGGGATCCTGGTTCCAGCCTGCACCATCCGCGAATCCGCAGGCGTCGAGCCTCAGCCGTAGTCATACTCTACTGGCCCGTTAACAGGAAGATCGGCGTCTGCAAAGGCGGCAAGGGAACGGCGGTCCCGGAATCGCTCGTCAAACTTACATTCGAGTAAGTGAAATCGACCTCGAACTGTGAAGACGTAAGTCCCGTCCCCAACACAGTCAGGTTGAGGTTGTTGAGGTAACTTCCCGTCGTCAAACCCGAGATCGTAATCTGCTGTCCCGCAACGAACTGATTCGTTCCCTGGAACGTAACCACGTTATTCGCAATCGAGAATGCAGTGATCGTCGAAGCCGTGTTGCAACTGGTTTGCGTGCAGACTCCGACGGCCGTGGACAAGTCAGTGACCAGCGAATCGGCTGGAGTGGTGCCTCCGCCGGTGCCGTTGATGTTGGCGTCGTTGGTGTTGATGTCGGCGATGGCGCCGGCGTCGCACATGCTGACATAGACGTGGGTGGCGTCCTCGGACGAAGTGGTGAAGACGCGGAAGCGCGTGTTCCCGGGCGCGTAGACCGCAGGCAGCACAGGCGAAGCGCAACTTAACACCTGCGGCACCGCATACTGATATTGATTGGTAGCCACATCGGCAGCAAAAGGCGGATACGTCAGCAGCGTCAGTGCAGGAGTGATCTTCGGCGTAATACTGGGAGCGTCAAACACCGTCAGGCCCGGAATAATGCAGCTCGAGGCCGCGCCGATAAATGGGTCGGGACAAGACGCCGCAAGCTGGTAGCTGGCAACATAGAACCGGCTGCCATCCGTGAGAGAAGTCACGGAAGTCGGCGAACATCCCAGGGGACAGGCGGCTGAACCTGGTCCGAACGAGATTGCAGCCAGTTGGACCGGCGTGTCGTTGGCTCCGCCGGTATCGGAAAACACATAGACCATGCTGGTCGCGGGATTCACCACGTAAAGCCGGTTCAGATAAAGATCAAAGTAAAGGAAGTTGGCCCCCGAGCCCACGGGAAGCGGGTTTGAGTTAACCATGTCGGTGGCAGTGTCAATCGTGAGCAACTCCCCTTGAGCTGTCGTGCTGCCTTCCGTCAGCACATAAACCTTCTGGCTATCGCCGCGAGCCACTACCCACACGGGATTCGTCAAAGTCACACCGGCAGGAACCGTCACCACATTCGGCGTCAATGTCTGGACGGTCAAGCTGCTGACCGTGTTGTCCCCCTCGTTGGCTGAATAGATCTTAAGGCCATTCGGCAACTCGGCCAGGCTTACCGGATGTACCCCCACCGCCGGATACGTCGCCGTGTTGCTGACCGTATTTGCCGCCGCGTTGATCGCAAAGATTGAATTGGTGTTGTAGTTCGCCACGTACATCGCAGTATTCTGCGTGCTGGTAAGAAACACCGGCTGCGGAGGAAAGGTTGCTGTTCCACCAAGCCCACCTGGCGCCAGCCCAGTGTTCTGATTCGTGTACGTAATAGTGGTCCCATTGTTCGACACCAGCGCAAAAGCGCCATCGTACGCGTTCGGATTGCAGGCAGGCAGCAAGCAATTAGGAATAACCACATTCGTGATCACAACCGTGTAGCCGACTTGAGTGCTCAACGCTGCGCTCAGCGTAGCCGTAACCAAATTGCCTGACTCGCTGATGGCGGTAATACTCGAAGACTGGTAAGGCAAATTGACGTTGGCAACGGGACCAAATCCGGTCGCAGTCGTGGATTGGAAGGCCGGGGCCAAATACGAAACCGCGTCGACGAGGCCCTCAACACTCCCCGCACTTGCGACGAACACTCTCGTGTCATTCGGAAGAATGGCAGCGTAGGTGGGGTTAGCGCCGAGGTTGGGAGCGCTTTGATCCGACGTTGGAGTTTCAGCAATGATGCTGTCGCCCGCAACATCGATCTGCAGCGCTCCGCCCGGGGCAGTGGGAAGGTTGGTGCTAATGCCAAAGACAGCATGAAAACTGCCCGGGGTGGGAGCTGGTTCCGGCGGACATCCCGGGACTCCGCCCGCCGAGCACGGAATCACCACCGGACGATACACCTGCCCGCAAGCCACCATCAGCAGAGATGCAAGCGCCATGGCCGCCAATCGGCCCGCACGTCGAAGACTCATCAACACTCCAAGAAAGAATTTGGGTCTATGCTGCGAGGAATTAAACATTCTAACGGCTAGCCACATTCTGCGCTAGTGAGTCCGGGCTTCGGGCTCCGGCTCTCGGGCCTTTGGGCTTCGGCCGCTTTGCTTCTTGTGGGATGCTTGAATGGTATAGCGAGTTGGACTGCGGCGATGACATCATTCGGCCCTCGCCGCGCAGGCTCAGAGCTGTGGAGTGGGCGCTGCTGAAAAATCAGAGGCAGAGGCCAGACGCCAAAATGAGAAAGCCGAAGCCCGCCTCCCGACCCGGCCCTACCGTCCGCGCCGCGACTTGCCACTGGCTGCCACAGCGGGCGCGTCTTCCTTCGCCGCCGCCGCTGGCTTCTTCCGGCCTTCCATCTGCGCCAAGCTCTGCTTGAGCGCAGCCATCAAGTCGACCACAGGAGCGAGCTTCTTCGGCTTCTCAACCGCGGCCACTTCCCCGCCCTCAAGCTTGGTCTCGATCAACTGCTTCAAATTTTCCTGGAAGCTGTCTTTATATTTTTCGGGATCCCACTCATCGGCCAGTGCTTCGATCAGTTGATGCGCGACTTTCACCTCAGCGTCCTTCAACTCCACGTCGGGCGCGCCAAAGCCTTCTACCTTCTTCACTTCTTCAGCGTAATACATGGTGTGCAGCATCAGGCCGCCTTCATGCGGCCGCAAAAATACCGTGTACTCGCGGTTGTGCATGGTGATCTTCGCGATGGCAACGTACTCACTCTCCTCGAGCGCCTTGGTCAGCAGCGCGTAAGGACGCCGCCCAGCCTCCTCCGGCATCATGTAATACGACGACTCGAAATACACGGGGTCAACGTCGCCGGCCTTGACGAACTCCAGAATCTCCATCGTCTTCGCAGTCTGCGGCTCGATCTTCTTAATCTCTTCGGGCTCGATGATGATGTATTCGTCCTTGCGAAACTCGTAGCCCTTGACCATGTCGGCGCGATCGACGACGACGCCTTCGGCCTGGCAAATATACTGCTGCTTCAGCCGGGATTTGTCCGTGCGATGCAGCATGTTGAAGGAGATGCCGCTACTGCGCGCGCCCGAAAACAAGCGCACGGGCATGGAGATAAGACCGAAAGTTAAATGCCCAGACCAAACCGAAGCTGCCATAGTTCCCTCTCGTGCGTGAACCTTCCACGGATTTTGTCATTCCGACCAAGCTGATGGATTGGCGACAGCCACTCCATCGGCGCGCGGAGGAACCTGCTGTTTCGCCGCCTAACCCACCCAGAATTGCGAGTTTAGCCCATAAAGCAGCTTTAGATGCACAAATCTTGGAGCACGAGGAACCGAAATGCGAAGCCAGAGGGAATGGGGGTGATTAGACAGAAGCGCTAGGGGTTGTAGTTAACTGAGGGGGTTCCGGGATTCTCCGCGAAGAAAGTTGACGTTATAGTAAATTCGCTATATTCTGTCTCTGAAGTACAGTTTGGACAGGTTCGAACCTCCAGTACCGCGCCCTGTTGTTTCGCTCGGAGACTCGAAAAGGAACCTCCGGGATTTTCCAGACGGAGCACAAAAGCTGCTGGGGGACGAACTTCAGCTCATTCAGTTTGGCGGCATGCCCAAGGACACCAAACCTTTCAAGGGCGTCGGCAGCGGGGTTGTTGAGATTGCCCTGCGTTACGCGGCGGATGCTTACCGCGTGGTGCTCGCGCTTCAGAGCGGCAGGCGCATTTACATTCTGCATGCCTTTCAGAAGAAATCGAAGAGAGGTATTGAAACCCCGAAACTCGACGCTGACCTGATCAAGAAACGATATACCGAAGCACAGGAGTTGGCACGTGAGTACGAAAAGACGAAAACCAATTGAGTTCGAAGAGGGATCCGGAAACGTGTTCACGGATCTCGGGCTAAAAGGTGCCGACCAACTTCTGGCGCGCGCCCAGATCGGATTCCATGTCTTCAAAATCCTCGAAGAGAAGAAACTGAAACAGCGCGAAATCGCCGCCGTCCTGGGCATTGCACAACCCGACGTGTCCCACCTGATGAACGGCCATTTCAGCCGCTTCACCACCGACAAGCTGCTCGATTTTCTGAAACGCCTTGACCGGAAAGTAACAATCGAGGTCAGCCCTCGCCATAAAGGCGAACCCTACCAGCAGGTAACTTTCGCCCCGTAGCGTCCGGCGAAACAACGCCAGGTGAGCGCTCCAACTCCCGCATGGTGCGGGTAGCTACCTGGATTCGCTCTGCCTCCGCGTCTTCACAAAGGCTCGCAGCACGTTGTTCATGAGGGTCTGGTAGCCTCTGCCGTTCTTCTTGAACCATTCCAAAACGTCGTGGTCGATGCGGATATTGATATGGTCTTTGGGCGATGGGACACCCATCACGCTCTGCGTCCAGTCGGGCTCGCCGTGGACGTCATCCACATCGGCGCGGATCGACGCTTCAAGCCGGCTGCCACCCGTTGCATTCACTCTGGCCCAATCCGTTCGGTCCTCCCCTCGCGCAATCTTGTTTTTGATTTCTTTAGCCGTATAGCGCACGGTACCGCTTCTCTTCTTCATCTCTCGCCCTCCTTGCTGTGATAATTCGCACGGCTTTGTCACGCCATGTCCATACGACCGCGAAGAATTTCCCTTCAATCAATCCAACGCTCAGAAACCGGTCTTCGTCATCGCGCGGCGTCGGTACCGTGAGCAGGGGACGGTCATCAAACAAGGCGAATGCGACGCGTAGAAAGTCTATCCCGCGCTCCGCCAGCACCCACTCGCGCTTGGGCTCATCCCAACTGAACTCCATTGCTTATTGTATCTACGACTGTACCCACAGTCAAAGACGCACATTTCCGAACGCGAACGGGAGATGGAATGGAATGGATAATAAGAAACCGGGCTGTCAGCTACAACCAGGCGCATCAGAGACGCAGGCGTTGCAGGCCCTGACGCTCACGCTCAGCATCTTCCGCCGTGTACTCAATCCACACATCGTGGGCTGGCAGCCCCGAGTTTTCCACAGCCCCATTGTGACATCTGACCTTGCGCCGCAATTTTTATTAGTTCATCATTGCAGGAGCAAGAGGATTATCGATCCCGCACAACGCGGGGGCGGCCGGCCAATAATCGGTCCGTAACTCCTTGATTTAAAAGATGTTGACCTCTAAGTTCTTTGACATCTAGACCTTGCGGGAAAATTTCCGCTAACTCGATGATTCCAGAGATTTTGCAAAATGGGGGGAGGGGGGTACCGTACTATATAAAGTACACTCAGCAACTTCCCGGCCTGCAACCCCAAAGTTTATTTCAGGCCGCCGATCCACACCCGCTTTTGCTGAACCGTACCGCCGCCGGCGCTCATCTGTGAAGCAACCTCGTTTCTGAATCTCACTCAAAAGAGGACACGATGACCGACCTGCGCTACCCCATCGGCAAGTTCAAATTCGAAGGCCCAACTACCCCCGAACAAAGAGAAGAACTTCTCAACCAGATCGAACAAGCTCCCAGCCGCTTGCGCGCGGCCGTAAAAGGGCTGTCAGACCAGCAGCTCGATACCCCTTACCGTCCCGAGGGCTGGACCGTGCGCCAGGTCGTGCACCACATCCCGGACAGCCATCTCAATGCGTACATACGCTACAAGCTGGCCCTCACCGAGGACGAGCCGACGATCAAGCCCTATGCCGAAGACCGCTGGGCGCAGCTTGCCGACACTCAGGCTACGCCCGTCGAAGTCTCACTGGCTATGCTGGACTCGCTGCACAATCGCTGGGTGCACTTGCTGCGGTCGCTCCAACCGGATGACTGGAAGCGAGCGTTCCGCCATCCCGAACTCGGCCTGGTAAGTCTGGAAAAGAACCTGGCGCTCTATGCGTGGCACGGGCGTCATCACGTAGCTCACATCACTTCGCTGCGCGAGCGCAATGGCTGGTAGAAAAACTGGTTATAACGGTCATCGGTTCAGGTCACTTTGGTCATCTTTTTCCTGTTTCAGCCGGCGGGTACGATTTAGTGTGATTATTTTTCTCTCAGCCTTCGCCGGCATGCGGAGCAGCTTGCTCCGAACCTCTGTTTTCGCCCTTCTGGTGTCGGCCGCCGTTGCCCAGTCTCCAGTGCCTGTGGCGCCCGCAGTGCCGGAGCCGACCTACACGGGAAAAGAGGAGTCTCTCGGGAACGTAGCGCGGAATTCGAAGAAGCCAACTTCAGGGAAGGCCAAGCGAGTAATCACGGAAGACGACATGGATGCGATCGCCAACATTCTTCCGCGGATCCGCACCGAAGGCGCGGAAAACAGCGATGAAATTATCGCGGCGATCGGCGAGTACAAAGGCAGCCACACTCCGGAGGAGACGGAAGCGGCAGTGCAGGCCTGGTTTGAGAGATATGACGAGGACTTGGCCGCCGCAATTCAGCAGAATCAAACCGTGAGCACTCTGCGGGAAGAAAACTTCAGCAACGGCAATGAACTTTGCCGAGAAGGCGGCGACTACTGGATGTGTGAGAAGCGCCGCCGGGCCGAGTATATTGGGCAGCGCCATGATCAGTACACGCTCAGCAAGAACATGGCTCTCGAGACGCGCATCCAGCACGTCTTCATGAAGGTTCGCGGCGGCATTTCGCGCTACAACCTGCATTACGGCTGGTTTAGGATTCGCACCACCAACGGCATCGACACTTTCTGAACGTCGAGACCTCGCCTGCAGGCAGTCTCATACTGCAAAATTCTGCATCTTGCGAACCCAACAGATTTGCACTAGCATTGGCGTCGCCTTTCCCCAGGCCCACTCACCAATTCTCGGAGTCCCATCGAAGGCGACTTCCGTGCGAGGAGCACATCCAATGCTCAGCCAGAGATTCTCATCCTCCTGCAGTCACTCGATTGCACTTATTGTTTCACTGATCATCCTGGCATTGGCCCCTATTGCGCCACTGGCACAGGCACAAAAGTTCACCGTGATTCACAAGTTCACCGGCCCGCCTGACGGAGGATTTCCCGGCGGAGGCGTGATCGTGGACTCGAAAGGAAATATTTACGGCACCACTTCCGAAGGCGGCACTGGAAGCTGCGATGGCGGCTGCGGGACGGTGTACAAGTTCAGTCCGTCCGGCAAAGAGACCATTCTCTACAGCTTTACCGGGGCGAATGGAGATGGAAAGTATCCGCAGGGAGAATTGGTTCGGGATGTGGCGGGCAACCTCTACGGAACGACCTACGGAGGTGGAACTTCGGGCACGGCGTGCGATGGCTACGGCTGCGGAACTGTGTTCAAGCTGGATCCTGACGGCGAGGAAACCGTGCTCTACAGCTTTAGCGGCGGGGTCGACGGCGCTACTCCCGAAGAGGGCGTCGTGCGCGACTCGGCGGGCAACCTCTATGGGATGACGAAGCTCGGCGGCGTGTACGGATGGGGAACGGTGTTCGCGGTAGATGAATCCGGAACCGAAACTGTGCTGCACAGCTTCGACGGTGCGAACGGCGATGGCGGTGATCCGGTCGCAGGTTTGATCCTGGACTCGGCGGGGATGTTGTTTGGCACCACTCAGGGCGGCGGCATTCTTAATTCTCATTGCATCCCGGGTTTGGAAATAGGCTGCGGAACGGTGTTCCAAGTCAGCACTGCGGGCTCGGAAAGCGTTCTGTACAAATTCACCGGCTACAAGGATGGGAATACGCCTTCGGGAAATGTGGCGCGAGATAGCGCTGGCAACCTCTACGGGACCAGCCAGCCCCAGCCTGCACCGGTCGGCTATGGAACGATTTTCGAACTTGATGCGGCGGGGCAGTTCACTGTGTTGCACACCTTCACAGGCGGTGCGGGCGGTGCGGATCCCGTTGCGGGGCTGATCCGCGACTCGGCCGGCAACCTGTATGGCACGACGTATCAGGGGGGCGGCGGCGGTACCACCTGCCAAACTTTCGATGGCGGCTGCGGCGTAGCGTTCGAGTACAGCAATACCGGAAAGTTCAGCATATTGCACAGCTTTACGGGAGGAGCCGACGGCGGATGGCTGTTTGTACCGCTGGCGTTGGACTCGAATGGAAACCTTTACGGCACGGCGAACATAGGCGGCGTCGGCGACGGCACGGTGTTCAAAATTACTCCGTAGCTTTAGGTCATGCCCAGCTTCCAAACTAAGTAACTGCACGCTTCCCGCAACACGGCATACGCGCGTTGCGCAACGCTGTGCGGACGCGAGTCAGGCCGCGGCGCGATATACACGGGACCAACCCCCTCGTGCTCCAGCAGCTTCTTGATGCGGAAGACGTGATAGGCATCGCTGACTGCCACGCAACTGTGTAACCCGTTGGCCCGCATGATCACAGCCACGCGCACTGCCGATTGCGCAGTGTCGGAACCTTGAGTCTCAGCGATCAGGCTGCGCTCGGGAATGCCGCGGCGCTCCAGATAATCGCGTCCTACGCCGCCTTCGCTGAAGCTGGGGTCAGAGGCAGCGCCTCCGGTGGTAATGACGACAGGCGCGAGACCGCGTTGAAAGAGTCCATAGGCGTGATCGAGGCGCGCGCGCAGCACCGGCGAGGGATGACCGGCATACTCCGCAGCGCCGAACACGACGATGGCGTCTGCCGAGTGCAGTTCCTGCATGCGACCTTCATGCACAATGCGGATCGAGGTCAGCGTAAGGAACGCGGCCAGCGCGGCCAGTGCAAGCGCCTCGAACCGCAGCAGCCAGCGGCGTTGCGCAGGACGGGAAGCAGAACTATCGGTCGTTCCTTCGTCGCGCATCCCTTCGTTGCCCATCCTTCGTCGGTCATCCTTCGTCGCTTATCCTTTGGCAAAAAAGGTGGAAATCTCTTCCGTCGGAATCGCGCCTTCGCGGATGACGCGCCAACGCTCGGCTTCGTCGGTGAGATCAATAATGGTGGAGGCGACGACGCGTGGGGATGTTCCGCCGTCGACGATAATGCTGATGCGGTCCTTGAGTTGGTCGCGCACTTGTTCGGCGCTGGTACACTCCGTTGCACCGCTGAGATTGGCCGACGTTGCCGTGATCGGAATAGCCGCCGCCGAAACCACTGCGAGCGGTATCTTCGCGTTCGGCACGCGCAGGGCAACGTTGCCGGTATTGGCGGTCACCTTCAGGGGCAGACGCGATCCGGCTTTGACGATGATGGTCAGCGGTCCGGGCCAGTACTTCCGCGCCAGCGCGTAGAACTCCTCGGACAACGATTTGGCGAGTTCTTCCGCCTGATCGATGCTCTCGATGAGCAGCGACAATGGCTTGTGGCGCGAGCGGGTCTTGATGTCATACACGCGATCTACGGCGCGCAGGTTGAATGGATCGGCCGCCAGCCCATAGAAAGTGTCGGTTGGCATGCCCAGCACTTCGCCGGCGCGAATCTGGTCGGCGGCGTACTTTATCAGTGAAGTCTCAGGGGTCTCACTACTGATTTTCAATATCTCGGCGCGCACGACGTTCCCTTCCTGCTGCTACTGGTTGGAATATTTTTGTCCGTGGAACCTACCATAATACGGCAAACAGCTGCAAGGTGCGCACGCGGCGTATCATTCAATCACGATATACATGAAAAATTCCTCAGAAACCGCTCTCAGCGCGCAGCAACGGCTTCGCCGCATTGAAGGGCGCCACAACCCGCTGGTCAAGCAACTGCGCCAGGCATTTTCGCGTGCGGAACTCACCGAGAGTGGAGACTGCGCCATTGAGGGCTTGCGCATCCTGGAAGAAGCTATTCGCAGTGGCTTGCGCTTTAGCGCGGTATTTTTTCGTGAGTCGGCGCAAGACCGCGCCGAGCGCCTGCTGCCGCAAATCGGAGCACAAGTTGAAACCTTGCTGCTGCCTGACAAATTATTCGACAGCCTCGTGCCTAGCGAATCTCCGCAGGGCGTAGCGGCGCTGGTGCGTCTTAAAGAATTTTCGCTCGACAATGTCGTAGAGAGCGAAAGGCTGAAAGTAGGCCCGATCATCGTGCTCGCCGGACTGCAGGACCCGGGCAACCTGGGTACGATTCTGCGCTCGGCCGAGGCGTTTGGCTGTGCGGGCGTGGTGCTCGGCGAAGGCACGGTGAGCCCATTCAATTCGAAGGTCGTCCGCGCTTCGGCCGGATCGGTGTTCCGCTTGCCGGTGGTTCATGGACAGCTTCACGGACGTGGAAAATCCGCCGCAACAAAGCTCGAGGAAGTTTCAGAAAAACTGCGTGCGCAAGGCGTGCGCTTGATCGCAACTTCATCGCATAAGGGAACACCGCTCGATCAATCAGACTTGAAGGGCAAGACCGCGATCTTTTTCGGCAACGAAGGCTCAGGCCTGCCGCGCGATGTAATGGCCAAGATGGATGAATTCATCTCCATCCCGCACACGGAGCAGGTGGAATCGCTCAACGCCGGCGTGGCCGCGAGCATCGTATTGTACGAAGCGGCAAGGCAAAGAAAAAGCTCTTAGCCGTTAGCTCTTGGCTTTCAGCTAAAAGCCAAAGGCTAAGAGCTAAAGGATTGCTTTATGGGACTTTTCCAGCCCATCCCGAGTGCCGATAGCGCGACCGACCGCACGCGGCCGCTGGCGGACCGCATGCGTCCGCGGACACTTGAAGAGTTCGCCGGGCAGGAGCACCTGATCGGGCCGGGCAAGCCTCTGCGCACGCAGATTGATCGCGACGACACCGGTTCGCTCATTTTCTGGGGACCACCCGGCACCGGCAAAACAACGTTGGCGAAGATTATCGCTCGCATGACCAAGGCGGAGTACATAGAGTTCTCCGCAGTGCTTGCGGGAATTAAAGAGATCAAGCAGGTCATGGCTGACGCCGAGCGCGCCCGTCAATACGGCACGCGGACCATCGTCTTCATCGATGAGATTCACCGCTTCAATAAAGCGCAGCAGGATGCTTTTCTGCCGCACGTGGAAAAAGGCAACATCCGGCTGATCGGAGCCACCACAGAGAATCCGTCGTTTGAGATCAACGCCGCTTTGCTTTCGCGCAGCCGCGTCTATGTGTTGCAGCCGCTCAGCGAAGACCAGATCGTGCAGTTGCTCAAGCGAGCACTGACGGATGATGAGCGCGGCCTTGGCGCGATGAAGTTGCGCGCATCCGACGATGTTCTCAAGAAAATTGCAAGCTACACCAGCGGCGATGCCCGGAGCGCCTACAACGTGCTGGAGGTTGCGGCCGGATTGGCAAAATCCCCACTTCTCGCAAAAGACGCGAGAAATGGGGCACCCCAGCCGGGGGAGCAGCCTGCAGAAATTACCGACGACATTGTTCGCGATGCGCTGCAGAAGCGCATCTTGCTGTACGACAAGGCTGGCGAAGAACACTACAACCTGATTTCGGCGCTGCACAAGTCCGTTCGCAACAGCGACCCTGACGCCGCGCTCTACTGGCTCGGACGCATGATCGAAGCGGGCGAAGATCCGCTCTACATTGCGCGCCGCGTGGTGCGCATGGCAGTGGAAGACATTGGCCTCGCCGATCCGAACGCACTTTCGCTCTGCATGGCCGCGCGCGATGCTGTAGATTTCATCGGCATGCCTGAAGGCAATCTCGCGCTGGCGCAAGCGGTCGTCTACCTCTCGGTCGCGCCCAAATCGAATGCGCTTTACACTGCCTACGGCGCGGTGCAACAGGATATCGAACAGACCGCCGCAGAATCCGTACCGCTGCACTTGCGCAACGCGCCCACCGGATTGATGAAGGGCTTGGGTTACGGCAAAGATTATCAATACGCGCACGACGTCGAAGGCAAGGTCGCGAACATGCAATGTCTGCCTGACAGTCTGCGAGACCGCATCTACTATCGTCCGACGAATGAGGGAATCGAGAAGCGCATCCGCGAGCGGATGGAAGAGATTAAGAGGCTGCGGGCGTCGCGGTCAAGTTAGGCAGAACCATTTGCAGTGAAGGTGTTGGGTAATAGGTCTTGGGTGACAGTTGATAAGTGATAGGCCTAATGCCTAACACCTACGTCCTGAATCGTACCCGGTGATCCTTCAAAATGCAGCGGTCCATCACCACGAAGATGCCCGCCTGGCGCGCTTTCGCGGCGGCTTTCTCGTGGATCACTCCCTCTTGCATCCAGATCGCCGGAACCTTCAACTGGATTGCCTGATCAACAAGTTCTTCCACGAACTGCGGCCGGCGAAAAATGTTAACGATGTCGATCTTCTCCGGAACCTCAAGCAGCGAAGCGTAAGCCCTCTCGCCCAGACAAAACTCGATCTGCGGATTCACCGGCACGATGCGATAACCATGGCTCTGCATATAGGCTGAAACGCCATGACTCGCGCGCATGGGATTATCGGAGAGTCCCACGACGGCGATGGTCTTCGCGCGCGAGAGAAGTTCGGTGACGGGATCGGTTTGCCGAGAAGAGGCCATCTTGTTTTTCTACTTCTTGTTCGCCGCATCCAGCCTCTGCTTGTACAACTTCATTGCCATCTTACGGACGGTCTCAGAAATTTCCTTGTTGTTGGAGATGTTTTTCAAATCTTGTATTTGAATGTGCTTCATCAACCCTAATCCCAGATCGAGCGGGGTACGCGGGTTCGACACCAGATTGCGCACCACGATGTAATTCTTCATGAAGCGGCGCTTCAATGGAATCTGCCGTAGCACCGCTTCCAACACATTCTTTTGCAGGGCAAACTTCTCCACTTCGCCGTCGGAAAGTTTAGGAGCCTCAAGCACCGCCAGCGCAACCACCTTGGTGCCATCGCGAATCAGTATCGATCGCTCTTCTTTGTCGCCCTTCAACGCCAGTTGAATGCGGTCCTTCACATCGAGGCGATTGATCTTCTGCATCGTGTTGTCACGCTGACCGGATTTAGGTTGCGCGGCAACAGGTTTCGAAACCGCGGCTGCGGCCGACGCGGCTTTGGCAGATTCAGCCACAACTTTCTCTGCGCTGCCCTCAATCTCCGACATCTCTTTGTTTTCCGACACCGGAAAATAATCGGTTCCCAGCAAATCCACGATGCCGCCGACCGGCTGGAACGGCTTATCCTTCTCGGCAGCAATCTCGGCGGCATGTTCGGCAAGATAAGAAGAAACAGCTTCGTCTGGAACTTCACCGGCTTCGTCTATGGCGGGAGTCGCGACGTGGGCGGGTTCACTATTTGCTGGCGCCGCTGCTTCATCAACTTTCGCTTCGCTGGTTGTAACAGGGGCGGGCGGCGGTTCCGACTGGCTCGCGTTCAAAAGATCCGCGATCGCGGACGATTGCTCGGCCTTCAGATATGGATTCGCCCGAAGAGATTTGAGAATAATCGACGACGCGCGCACGCGCGCACACTGCAGCATGGCATCGATCGATTCCCGCGACGCGGAGATGGCGAATTTCGCCAGCTCGCCGTCGGCAACAGAGGGATTGCCGAGCAGCGCCGGGAGCAGCCGTGGACGAAGATTCTCCGGCGAAATAAAATAGTCGAGCACTTCGCGCGGAGTCTCAGGGTCGGAAGCTGCAGCCAGCGAAGCCTTTTCATCCCAGCCCGCCAAAGTGAGGCGGGCGGTGTCGCCGAAAATCTTATTGTGTTTGGCGAGGTAAACCAGAATCTCAATGTTTTCGTCGGCGGGAACCTGCAGCGCGCCCTTGGCGGCAAACTGCATCCTGTTCGATGGCAGCTTCGAGGCACGAATTAAATCGATGGTCCGCGGCATGAGTTCACCTCCCGCTCGCAGTAGTTTCAAGTTCTTTGATCGCCAATTTCAATTCTCGTATCAGCCGGTTGGGCTTACGCCGAAGAAATTCCTCGAGCAAAGCACCGTAATACCAGAGTGTTCCTTCGCGGCCGCCAGTGAACCGCGCCCACACGGATTCTCCGACTTCGCGATAGTCGGAAAGAATCGAGCGCACGTTGTTCAGTTTGTCGGCGGCAGAAACCAGCCGAGTTTCCGCATCGGCCGTCTTCAGATGCCGAATGTAGGTTTCTTTCCGTTCACGCCACGGCGGCTTGGGATACGTATCGGAATCGGTGCAACCATCCACAATTTTCGCCACACGGCTCCCGAACCGGCGCCGGACTTCTTTCAGCATGGGCGCTCCGCCGCAGTCTTCGACTACGTCGTGCAGCAGCGCGGCGATTGCCAGATCCTCGTCGCCACCGAACTCCAGCACCAGCGAGGCGACCCCCATCAAGTGCGCGATATAAGGAATCGTTGAAGCTTTGCGCGTTTGCCCAGCATGCTTCTCCACCGCAAAATTAAATGCGCGCAGAAACCGCGGGCCAAGTTTTACCCCGTGCGAACCCCGTGTTCCCCGTGGTGAAGGTTTTTTTCCGGCACTCACTGTACTCACGATTTCTCCCCGCGCCGCGCCAACAAATACGCCCGAATGAACGGCTGCAAATCACCGTCGATCACGCGGTCTACGTCACCGACTTCCGTCTTGGTGCGGTGATCTTTGATCATGCGGTAAGGCTGCAACACGTACGAGCGAATCTGCGAACCGAAGTCGTTGTCGAGTTTTGAGTCTTCAATTTTCTTCGTGGCTGCGCGCTTCTTCTCCATCTCGAATTCGTAAAGCTTCGAGCGCAGCATGCTCATGGCACGTTCGCGATTCTTGTGCTGCGAGCGTTCATTCTGGCAACTGGCAACCAGACCGGTTGCGATGTGCGTGATGCGCACCGCTGAATCCGTCGTGTTCACATGCTGCCCGCCCTTACCGCTCGACCGGTAAGTGTCCGTGCGAATGTCTTCCGGCTTGATGACCACTTCAATGCTATCGTCGATTTCTGGAGAAACATAAACGCTGGCAAACGAAGTATGCCGGCGTTTGGCCTGATCGAACGGCGAAATCCGCACCAGGCGGTGCACGCCGATCTCACTGCTCAGCAATCCGTAGGCATATTCGCCGTTTACGGCGAAGGTCGCCGACTTCAGCCCGGCTTCCTCGCCGGGCTGATAGTCGTAGAGCACAGTCTCGAATCCCTGCCTTTCTGCCCAGCGCAGATACATTCGCAGCAGCATGTCGGCCCAGTCCTGCGATTCGGTTCCACCCGCGCCGGGATGAATGGTCACAATCGCATTCAGCGCGTCGTTCGGGCCTGACAGCAGGGTTTCCGTTTCGAGCTTATCGATCAACTCGCGCAGCGAGTCGATGTCGCGGCGCAATTCGCCGTCGACGCTTTCGCCTTCTTTCGCCAGGTCGAAGTACGCGGCAATGTCATCCGTACGGCGCGCGAGATCGGCATCGGTCGCGAGCAAATGCTCCAGGCGCTTTTTTTCGCGCATCACCTGTTGCGAGCGCTTCGGATCCGACCACAGATTCGGCTCGGCGGACTGCTTCTCGATTTCGGCTAGTTGCGGACGGAGCTTGTCCGCGTCAAAGATACTCCCGGAGTTCGCGGACCTTCTTGCTCAACGTTCCGTATTCCTGTTCCAACTCTTGATTCATGAGGATGTTTCTGCCTTCTCTTTTCCACGGATTGCGGAGCGCGTGATCAGCGCCCCTGCTGAAATTATCGCACACAGCCAGCAGAACCAATCGCCGTGCCGCGTGTAGAACGTGGTTACGGAGGTGAGGGCATAAGGCGCAACCAGCGCGCTTCGTTCCTTGCGGGGCAGTCGCTCCACCGTCCGCCCATAAGGATCGATCGAGGCCGTGACTCCAGTGTTCGTCGCGCTCAAAATCCAGCGGTCGTTCTCGATCGCGCGCATGCGCGTCTGATTCAGATGCTGCGCGTAGGCGCCGCTGTCGCCATACCAGCCGTCGTTCGAAAGATTCACCAGCACCTGAGCGCCCTGATCCGCGAACTCGCGCACTTCGCCCGGAAACACGGACTCGTAACAGATGAAAACTCCCATCCGGGTACTTCCCGCGTCCAGCGGCGAGCGCGACGCTCCCGATTGAAACTCTCCCACCTCTTTGGTCAAGCCTCCGGCAAACGAAAACAGCTGCGGGAACGGCAGGTATTCTCCGAAGGGCACCAAATGCACTTTGTCGTAACGCGCAGTCCAATCTCCAGAAGGACTAACCAGCGCGGCCGAATTGAACAGCTGCGAAGCTGACTTGCCGCCTTGCATCGCAGGCGTGCTGCCGATAGCGCCCGTCACTACCCAAGTATGCGTTGCTCGAGCCATCTCGCTCAGCGGATTGCGGAACAGCGGATCGCTCGCGAAAAAAGGCGCGGGAGACTCAGGCCAAACGATGAAATCAACTTTACCGTGCGTTGAGTCGGGCGCAGGAGATGAATTGGCAGCAACGGTTTTAGCGGATAGATCAGTCAACTCGCGAAGCGTGCGCTCGAACGCATCGCGCGTCCAGTTTGCCTGCGCCGGAATATTTTCCTGCACCAGCAGCGCGGCATGATCCGCCGGCAGCGCGGGAGCCTCCACCAGCCTGCCGGCCTGAAGCACCGCAGCCGCCGCCACGGAGGCGATCAGCAAAGTGCGGCGCTTTTTTCTCGGCACCAGAAATGCCGCCGCGACCGCAACATTCACCAGCATGATTTCGAATGAGACTCCGTAGACCCCGGTCCAGGTGGTGATGCGGCTCAGCGAGATGTTGTCTACCTGCGCCGTACCCAGCAAATTCCACGGGAAGCCGGTTACGCGTGTCCGCGCCAACTCCACCGCGACCCACAGAAATGGTGCGGCCACGAGCGCGCGTCGATTATCACGGCCGGAGTCAACGGCGAAGCTTAACAGCAAACCAAACAGACCGTGATAAAGCGCGAGGTAAAGGCAGAACAGAAACAGAGCCAGCAGCGCCAGCGGCACACTCAGGCCGCCGTACTCGTGCATGGTGCTGTAAATCCAATAGCACGTGCCCGCATACCAGAGGATTCCTGAAACGTATGCCAGCAGGAAGGCCTGCCCCGGCCTCGCGGCCTGAAGATTAATTGCGCCGTCGATCTCCAGCGCCCCCGCTGGCCGCGCTCGCAAAAGAGCCACGATCAACGGAGCAACCGCGACCCAGGATAAAACGTAAAGTCCGGGAAGGGGGAAAATCAGAATCTGCAACAGCGATGAGAGGCCAACCAACAGCCAGGCGCTTGGATGAATTTGCCGCACGAAGAAGAATAACAAAAGAGCTTGTCGTTCCGAGCGGGCGTTTAACGCCTCAGTTTGAGACTAACTCTAGAAATTGAGGTTCGATCCAAATTGTCTCGCCCACGCTCCCGTTCACCGACGAGATGTCGAGTTCAGCCATGCCGCGCTCGTTGAAGCCTGCTATAACAAATTCGCGACCAACGCACTTGATGAACGTTGATTTCGTCGGAAAGTCGGGATAGTCCTCTAGCCCATCAGGAATGCCGATAACGCGCACCTTGGACCCTATTTTCATAATTCGAACCGAACACCAGCCTCCAGCCCACTCCCGTCATTCCGAGCGGGCTTCCCGCGAGGAACCTGCTCTCGCAGAGCTCGCCAGCGAACCCCGAACGAACTCCACAATCTCCGCTGTAACATAAGGCGGAGGGGTGATCCGAAACACCGGCCGCTCCGCCAACGGCTTCAACGAAACGCTCTGCCATGCCGATCCAGTCTTCGACCCATCATGAAGAATCACGGCGTCAGCCCGGTCGAGAAATTCCCGCGCCGAATTCTTAAAGTCTTCAGTCCCAGGATCGAGCACCGTCAGATACAAATCCGGCCGCATGAACTTCAACACGCTGTTCGACTCCACCATCACATGGCGCGAATGCTCCAGTCGCTGCCGCAGCGCCGGCATAGCCTCGGCCAGCCTGCCCTGCTCGGTGCGGACCCACAACGTTCGCGCGGCGCCTGCCACCAGAAAGCGCGAGGTATCCGATTCGCCTCCGCGATCTTTCTCCTCGGTAATCGCCCAAGTGTGATCGACGGTCGCGCAGTCGCAAGGCGCTCCATTCGCGGAGCAAACTCCGTGTCCATATTGCGTAATCTTAACGGCGGTCCAATCGTATTCGCGCAACGCGGAAATCAGCCCCGCCACCACGCTGGTCTTTCCTACACTCCGCGAATGCCCGCCAATCACTACGATTGCCATAAATTCGGCTTCCGGCTTCCGGCAATTCCACAATATTCGGAGGCCGGAAGCCCGAACGATTATTTTTTCTTCGACAGCCGCGCCAGCGCCGCCAACTGCTTCAGATACTGCCGCACCGGCTGCGCCGGAGTTCCCCAGAACGCCACACCCTTGCCGCGCAAAACTTTATTCGGCAGCACTCCGCCCTGTCCGCCGAGCATCACTCCCTCTTCAATGCGCGCGTGTTCGCCAATGCCAACCTGTCCTCCCAGCACTACATCGTTCTCAATGACAATGCTGCCGGAAAGCCCAGTCTGCGCCGCGATCACAACATTTTCGCCAAGCCGGCAGTTGTGGCCGATGTGCACCAGGTTGTCGATCTTCGTTCCCCGTCCAATGCGAGTTTCGTCGAGCGCTCCGCGATCGATGGTCGTGTTTGCGCCAATCTCTACGTCGTCTTCGATGACCAGCCTGCCGACTTGCGGAAATTTCTCATAGCGCCCACTCTTCGCATCGCGAACATATCCGAACCCATCGCTCCCCAAAACCGCGCCCGCATGCACAATCACGCGATCGCCTAATGTGCTCCCGGGATAAATCGTGACCTGCGGATAAACCTCGCACTCCCGCCCAATCCTCACTCCCCGCCCGATGGAGCAGCCAGCGCCGATCCGCGTACCCTCACCGATTTCCGCATCCTCCGCAATCACTGCGTGTTCCTCGACCACGACGCCCACACCGAGGCGAGCAGAAGCATGCACAACCGCACTCTCACGCACACCAGCATCAAGCCCTTCGCGCTCGTACAAGAACCGCGCCGCCCGCGCAAACGCCAGCTTAGGATGCCGACAGACAATCAGCGGCATCCCCGGCACGGACTTCCCCGCCGCAAACTCTCCCGTCATTACCGCGCCCGCGCCACACTCCAACGCGCGCGCCAGATATTTCTCGTCCTCCACAAACACCAGATTCTGCTTCGAAGCCGATCCAATGCTGGCCACGCCGCTCACCTCGACGTTTCCATCTCCTTCGACGCGAGCTTCAACGGCCTCGGCGATCTGCTGCAGCGAGCGCTTCATCGCTCCCACTCTATAGCAGACCACGCACATGACGAAAGTGCTTGGCCGACGGCACTGCTGCCTTGGGCCGCCCCGCCAGCCTACAATGAATGTATGGAAAGGAAAATCTTCTGGATGACCTTCACGGTGCTAGGCCTGCTAGCGGATTTTCTGCTGCCCCTGTGGTGGGGCCTGGCCTCGACCCTCCCCATTCTCTACGTCTCATGGTGGGTCGCCTACCGCAGCGACTGGTTCTGAATCAGCAAGTTCTGAATCCGCAAGTTCTGAATCCGCAAGTTCTGAATCCGCAGTCTTACGTCGTAGACATCGTCATCGTAAAGCTGCCTGTAAGCGTGTCACTACAACCGGCAGGCGTGCCGCCGCCGGTAAACATCCAGTCGCCGGTTACCGAGCCGCTAGTAAGCGTAATCGTATTGTTACCTGTCTGCCCGGTCTCGGACGCCACGGCAACCAGCGGTCCCGTGAGGGTTAGGCTGTTGCCTCCAGACTCTACCGTGAACGCAAATGTGGCCGTCACGGCCAGGGTAGTCTGATCAAAGTTGAAGTTCGTCAGTGAGCCGGTCGGTAACTCCCCGCTGAAGGGAAAACAACTGCTCCCGCTATCGAAGTTAATGAATTGAAAATTGCCGAATGTCAGCGACCCATTCCCGTTAAAACCGAACTGCGTGTTAAAGCTGAACCCGGACTCTTGGCCCTTGCCCCCGAGCAACTGCGCCTGCCAGATCGCGCCTGGCGCCTCCTTAACCGTCGTCTGGTTACTACAACTGGGCAACAGGAGCAAGGCCGCCATCAAAATTGCAACTGCCTTCATGAATTTCCCTTCAGGTTTGATCGGATCGAATTCTACGCGAAATTTCTCTTGCAAGATTACAGAGATGCAGGCCAGCCGGTCAATGGATGTAAGCGGCCAGAACGTTTCCCGTGGTAGATTGGAAGTTGTCCGGAGAAAACGATTCCATGTTTTTACAGCCCGTCGTACGATGCAAAAACCCCGACTGTCCCACGCCCTCTGCGGCACGCATTCGCCTGCCCTACCCAAACCCGCCTCGAATCGGAGCGACTCCGCCCGACTGGCCTCAGGAGGGATGGCAATTGCGCCTCATCTGCCGCGAGTGCGACCATTGGTACGTCTACGAGAAAAAAGATGTGCAATGGGCGCCATTCTCCTATCCCCTGGCGGACCACAGCGGCCTTGATTTCTGGGGCGTCGAACTGGAATGCGCCGAGCCCAATTGCGGATCGCGCACCCGCTGGCACGTGCTCGATAACAGCCAGTTGTCAGAATCAGAACTGCTGGAGTTCGTCCTGCGCGCCGACCCAGTCGTAGTCTGCGAAAACGGCCACCCGCTCTCCCTCTCTGGAGTCGCGTCGAACTCCGTGCAGAAAGCGCCGTCGGTTTAAACCGTCATCCATTTACACGTTGTCATCCTGAGCGAAGCAAGTGCTTGCGCGCTTAGCGCGAGCACTTGCGGAGTCGAAGGACCCCTACACTGCCAAAAGCAGCGAGGCATTCACCCAGTGCAGCGCCGCACTTCAGTTCGATTCAGCTCCCCAAATTTGCGACCTGCCGACCAAGCCAAAAATAATCAAAACAATCGAGAGCCCGATCAGAAAGCCAGCGACAAACTCCGAATAGCTCGCATGCGTAAAGAGCCGCACTAGAAGTCCCGCCGCCAAGGCAAGCAAACCCACCCGGACAAAGATATTCATCCTGCGCCCAGCCATTCACCCTCCTGAAGATATTCTTCCAACCTCGGGACCGGACATCCCGCACGCCGTCCGGTTCGCTAAACGAAGTGGCCGCGCAGTTGCAGGGACGCAATTTAATAAGTAGTCGAAGTCCGCCGCTCAATTGCCGCGATCACAACTTGCCTCCGTTCGAGCACAACTTCGAACAGGATCCGCCAATTGCCAACGCGGCGGCGGAAGCCAGGAAGGCCCTGAAGCTTGCGGATATCCCCTTGAAATGGATTTTGCTCCATCTCCGCAAAGGCGGCCAGAATGCGAGTCTTGTCCCCCGCCGGAATCCGCTTAAGAGACTTTCTTGCGGGACCGGCGAGGACGACGGTCCATTCCATCGACGTACTCCTGTAGCGTCACAGAATCGCCACGCCGGTAAGCGGCCATTCCACTGCGATAGGCGCGGGCCTCGGCCGCCGTCGGCATTTCGGCAGGGATCAGCCGCGCCGACAAGTACACTCGCAGCGCCTCCCGCACCAACTCCGAGCGCGTCCGGTGCTCTGCCTTCATTGCCCGCTCGATTTCTTTCGCCATCGCCGGAGGAAGCGAAACTGTGAATGTCGTACTCGCTCGCATAGTTGTTACTTTGTCATACTTGATATTGGCCGTCAAACCCCGAACGGTGCTGCACGCGACGCCACTAGGCTTCCTCCCACTCAAAATAATAAGGATGGAACAGCTTGCTCATGTCGATCTCAGATTGCAGGAAAAAGTCCTCGGGTATGTTTTGCACCAGACGATATCTGACGATGAATTCCTTTGTCCACCAGTTCTGCCCGATTGGCGTCCGGCTATTCACCAACAACATTGCTTGTTCGTGTGTCGAAAGTTGCGCCCGTATGGTCTTCATGTATTCGTACTTCTTTCCCGCATCGATGGGCTGGCTGTCCACGTATTTGATCATTTGATATAGGTGTCGATAATAGTGGCCCAGCCGGGATTGATGCCCCTCGAATGGCTTATAGCCCAGATTGCGCTCCTCCTGAATCTTTTTCTTTGTTTCGTCAACGTCCAATTCCCGTTCCAGCGCGTCGACAAATGCAGCATCGAACTTGGAAAGCGAGGCTCTGAGCATGCGAGAGGAGTTCGGGCCTACGCCATAGAACAGGCAGTAATAGGCAACGTGCATTATGTTTTCGTTAGACAGTTGTTGGCCAGACGTAGCGGCGATTTTTCGGACAATGACAAGCAAACACCTGAGCTCACGCAGCAATAGCACAAAAAGCTTCCTGCCGGACGCCCCGGCGAGGTCGACTTCAGCTACGTTGTCGCGGTGAATCTTGATCAGTTCGACGTACTTGTTCTCGAAACTTTGCAACTGTGCTGAACGGGTTTGGGATTTTAGCGCCGCGTAAAACAAAACTGCTCCCAGAAGCGCAAAAATTGCCCCGAAGTAGCCACCCATGAACGACCCAACCTCCGCCCCATGGTCGCGGATAAGGAACGCACGAAGCCTTTCCCAATACGGGACGGCTGCCAGCAGGAAAAGCAAAGTCAAAAATAAAATCGACATCAACCCGCCAGCAAATAACCTACCAACCGATCGAAGACGGTCAGTCATACCTAATCCTCCTCGGGGATTGCGCGAACGAGCACTTTCCCCCTCACGCCCCCCGCTTAGTCTTCAACTCCGCCAGCAACTGCTCGATGCGATCTTCTTTCTCCAGCGCAGCCAACCGGTCTTCGATGTTATCTCCCGCGATCTCCGACTTCGCCTGGCCCACCGCCTCGGAGTGCGCCACCTTACGCTTCATGCGGTCGAAAGCCGCGGCCTTGGAACCATCGCCCATCGCCAGCCGCGCATCGCTAGCCTTGCCCACAGCGCGAGCCCGGCGATGTTGCGCAACCAGCACATCGGCCTTCGACTGCGCCTCCGCCAGTTTCTGCTCCAGTTGCCGCAGCGCCGATTTTAAATTCTCCACCTGCGCTTTCTGGTCGGCGACCTGCTGCGTAAAGCTCTCGCTCATGTCGCGATAACTCTCCACACGCAGCAGCGATGCGCGCGCCAGGTCATCCTGCTTCTTGTCAACCGACAACTCGGCCTTGCGCATCCACTCCGCAACTTTGTCTTCGTTCTCTTTCTGCTTCTTCTCCAGCAGATGCTGGTCGGCAATCGCGATCGCCACCTGCGTCTTCACCTGCAGAAGCTGGTTCTGCATGTCGAGAATTACCTGCTTGATCATCTTCTCCGGCTCTTCCGCCTTATCGATCAAGTCGTTAAGGTTCGCCCGGACTAATGTGGAAACACGCTCCAGTAATGCCATGATGGACTCCTTTTTCAGCTTCTAGTTTTGTTGTCATCCTGAGCGGAGTGGCTGTTTCGCGAAGCGAAGCAGCCACGCAGTCGAAGGATCCCTACCTTGCACAGCACTCTCGGTTCCGCAAGGCATTTCGACCACCGCCCTCAGCTCTCCAATTGCCGCCTTCCCGTTTCATGTTTCCGATGGATCACCGCACACTCCGGGCACTCATTTCGTCTACCCCGAAACGAAGCGCCCAGCGCCATTCCAATCGCGATGCCAATGCCCAGCCACACCGCAATGTTCCCGGCCATTACTCCGGCAACCGCGCCCAGCGCCGCGCCCAGCGCAATACCCAATCCCGTATGTTTCGACTTGTTCATAGCCAACTCCAAGTTCCAACAGCTCGTGTGTGGGGACAGCCGCCTCGGCTGTCCCGCCGAGCGCAGCGAGGCGGCTCTACTTCCCCGCATCCACCACCGGAGGCTTCGCCCCCTTATCCCCAATCTGCCGCACCTTGCCGAGCAACTCTCCAAGCGGCATGCCCGAAAGCGTCTCGAACAGCGCCGGCACCTGTGCCGCCATCTTCGCGATGTCGGCGGTGATCTTGTTCATCCCCGACGCATCGTCGTTTCCAGTCGAGACAATCGTGATCTTGTCGACGTTCGCCAGCGGACTGGCCAGCGCCTTCACGATCTCTGGCATGGCGGTGAACAACCGATCGATCACAGCCGCCTGGTTGTATCCCAGATAGGCCTCGGCCTTCACGTTCATAGCCTTGGCTTCGGCTTCGCCCTTCTTGAAAATAATTTCGGACTCTGCCTCGCCCTGCGCGCGTATCGACGAAGCCTGCCCTTCGGCTTCGGCAATCAGGCGCTGTTTCTCGGCCGCTGCCAGCGTTTCAATCCGCTGACGATCGATTTCCGCTGGCTTCAGCACGGTTGCAATCAGTTCCTTCTCGCGGCGGTTAATCTCCGCCTCCTGCACCTTGACCTGTTGTTCTTTTTCGATCTGCTGCACCTTCACCTGCTCAGCCACAACCTGCTGCTGCATGATGTTGGTCTGAATGTCGTAAGCCTTGTCAGCCTGCGCCTGCTGCCGCTTCGTGACTTCCAGGAATTGCGCCTTCTTCACTTCCAGGTCGCGCTGTGACTCCGCCTGCTTGCCCAGCGACAAAGTTTCAGCCAGCACGCGCTCCTGATCAGCCTGAGCCTTGGCCACAGCCGATTCCCGCTGCGCCAGCGCACGCTTGATCGCCGTATCGCGGTCCGCTTCCGCCGTGGCAACGTCGGCGTCGCGCTTGATGCGCGCCACATCCGGCTTGCCCATGTTCGTGATGTACTCGTTCTTGTCGCGTACTTCCTTAATGGTGAACGAAATGACTTCGAGCCCCATCTTGTTCATGTCCTCAGCACAGGTTCCGCGCATGCGGTCTGAAACCATCTCGGGCTGTTTCACAATTTCTTCCACCGTAAGCTGCCCGATAATGCCGCGCAGATGGCCTTCCATCACCAGCCGGATCAAACCTTCCCGCTCCTGATCTGACTTGGTAAGGAATTGCTCGGCCGCCGTCAGCACAGATTCGCGATCGGACTTCACCTTGATCTGCGCCACAGCTTCCACCGTCACTGCGACACCCTGCTTCGTATAAAGATCCTGTTGCGGCGCTACGTCGAACGACATCAACTCCAGCGACAGATCCTTGCAAACCTGCACCATCGGCAGCACCAGCGTGCCGTGCCCTTGCACCACGCGCGTCCCACCCAGGCCATACACGATGAGCGCCTCGTGCGGCCCCGCTTTGCGATAAAGCCTGGCCATCGCGCTCATCAGGAACAGAAGGACCATCAACCCCAACCCGACAATGATCCAAATCTCCACCATCCGTGACATCTCTGGCATAACGCCTCCTCTAAAAATGCAGTTAATATCGATCGAATGCGCGGCCGTTGCAACGCGGCCAGCACGCGAACTCTACCGCTTGCCGAAACATTCACAGCCGCGTGCAGTACCCATCCGCAACCGCGTGCAGTACCGTGGAAGAGCGGCGCTTCAGCGCCGCGTAAAGCCCCGAAAGAGCTCGGGCTTCAGCCCTGGTGGTCGCATTTTGTAACCCACCGCGAACCCTTCATCTTGCTCACTCGTCCCCAGACATCTCACTCCACAACCTCACATAAGCGATCCCCTTGTCGTAACGCGTAACTACAACCTCGGTTCCCTTGGCGACTGCGCTGCCGTCGTCACTGCGCGCTCCGCACACCCGCCGCGTCCCCATCTGCGAATAGACGATCTCCCCCGTACCCCCTTCGCGGATCGGACAAGAAACTTTCCCCAGCACGCCAACCATTTCGTAATCGGCGGGATCCATGTTCTCGTCGTTTGACATCAGCACCTTGGTGAGAAACAAAAAGATAACTCCTCCTCCCACCAGCCCACTCGCCACAGAAGCAAGCAGTCCCAGCCCCACTTGTAGCGTGGAGTAACGGGTCAGCAAATAGCCCATCCCGCCAAACCAAGCCAGGAATGCCGCCACGGTTGGAGGATTCAGCGGCGAAACATGCCCGCCCTGCCCCACGCGCGCCCCTTTCGCGCCGACTCCGTTTCCCTGTCCCGCAGGCCCGTGCGCTGCAGGCAAATCGCCCCCGCCCGCGTGCGCATGACCATGCGGAAAATGAAAACGACCGCGCGGACTGCCGAGTAGAAACGAAAAGAAACTGAAGCAGAATCCCACCGCGAAACAGACCAGGTAGAAGTCCGCCCACGTCACTGAATGATTCATCGGATTCTCCTCCCTTCTGCAATCGAGCCACGGTCGCGAAGATCACGGTGATGCTTGTCGTGACTGTGACTGCCTCGCTCGCGATTTCCGTTCGCAACCAATTCCGGCCGCAGAGCGTCCAGCAAACGATCGGCCAACCCCGGCGTGTCCAGAATCGCACCCAACAACAAGAGCGAGCGCCGCGTGTCTTTCTCGCGCGCAGCCTTAATCAGCACTTCGCTCACTTCTGGGTCGCTAACAAATTTCTCCGACCCTTGCAGCAACCAGACGTCAAGCTGACCCTCCGTCGTCCGTAAGTCCGATGTCAGCTCCGTGTGATAGCCCTCCGGATCATCCACCAGAAATCCGGGATGCACCTTGAAAAACTTCGCCAGCAGCGCCCGCGACGATTGCGTCATATGAGGCCGCGCCCCATTCTCGATCTGCGATAAATACGACTGACTGATACTCTTGCGCAATTCCTGCCGAACCGCCTTCACCATCTCCTGCTGCGTCATCGGACGGCCCAGGCCGCGCAGCGATCCCTCCACCTCGCGCAGATAACGGATTTTCTCTCCCAGTCTCATATTGCAGATCGATATACTTATATTGCAATATGCGATGTATGTCAAGACTTCGATTTGCCGCGTTTTGAAGAGGTTACAGCCCGCGCTACAGTCCCGCTTCGATGCGGGAACGCGGATCGAGATAGTCGCGCAGCGCGTCGCCGATGAAGTTGAACGACAGCACCGCCAACATCACAGCCAGCGCAGGAAAGAGAACGAGGTGCGGCGCGTCGAATAGATGAGCCCGGCCATCGTTCAGCATCGTGCCCCAACTGGCCGTCGGTGGCGGCACGCCCAGTCCTAAGAAACTCATCGTGGCTTCGGCGAGGATCGCTCCAGCCATGCCGATCGCAGCCTGCACGATCACAGGCTGAATAATGTTCGGCAGAATGTGGCGGACGATGATGCGCAGGTCGCTAGCGCCCAGAGCGCGCGCGGCTTCGACGAATTCGCGCTCGCGCGCGGCGAGGACTTGTCCGCGAACCAGGCGCGCGTAGCCGACCCATCCTCCAAGCGATAGCGCGAGCACAAGATTGAAGATGCCAGGGCCGCGGAACGCGACGAAGGCAATCGCCAAAAGAATTCCAGGAAACGAGAGGAACGCGTTCATGAGGATGACGTTGACGAAGCGGTCGATGGCTCCTCCGTAGTATCCCGCGATGGAGCCGATGATGAGGCCGAGCGCGAGCGATGTGACGACAACGCTGCTGCCTACCAGCATCGAGATGCGCGCGCCGTAGATGATGCGGGAGAGAATGTCGCGTCCAAGTTCGTCGGTACCGAACCAGTGCGCGTGCGATGGCGTGTTGAGACGCGCGGGCAAGTTAATGGCGGCAGGATCCTGCGGCGCGATCCATGGAGCGAACAGCGCGAAGATGATGAAGACGATTACCAGCACGACGCCCGTCGCTGCCAGCAGATTGTGGCGCGCAGTTCGGCGAAATGAAATGGCAGTCGTGGACATGATTCGATCACATGCTTGGATCTATACGGGCCATCTTAGATGCTATGGCTGGCTGGCGCAAAGGTATGCCCACAAATCGCTTGAATGTTCCAGTTGAAACATTCAAAAAAGCACAAAATGAATCGGCCTAAGTCGTTGATTCTTCGTGTCGCCCTTGAGGGTTTTCAATAGAATCAATGAGATAGGCTGTGGAAAAAATGTCTACTTTCGAGGACGCTCAATGTCTACTAAAGTAGACTTGACAGACGCGCGACGTACTTTTTATGGTACAGGGATGGACGGCCTAAAAAGAGTGCGCAGGAGTCGTGTCGCGGCGAAAGTTGCCGACTTCTTGAGGCGGGAAAACATCTACGGAAAAATGCAGGCGACCCCGGTCAAGGAGCGCGTTACTTCGCAGTTGGCTGCCGAAATGAAGAGGAAAAAGATTTCCAAATCCCGCATGGCCGTATTGTTGAAGACGAGCCGGTCGCAGGTTGATCGGATACTTGATCCGAAACGCGACAGCACGGTGGGAAGTTTGCAGCGGGCGGCGGCTTTGGTGGGGCGGCATGTCGTGATTCAGTTGGTTTAGAACGCGCGACTTCAAGGACAAAATCAACACTCGTCAGGGCTGGCGCGGAACTACGCCACCCAAATGGAGAGACGAAAAATAACGTCAAAACCTTAAACACAGAGGGCACAGGGGTTCACAGGGTAGATTGTGACTTCGTCGCGTTAGAAGTTTTTCTTTAGAAACTCTCGTAGGTGATCGAGGCGGAAGGTTGCGTCGCCGATTTCGACCTGCAGCAGAAGTTGCGCTGTGGTCAGCTGGTTGCGGAAGTCCAGGGCTGCGGTGGTGTCGGCGCTAGTTACTAATTGCAGATTGCTTTCGATTTGCTTTTGCTCTTCCTGCAGAGCTTTCAGGCGGCCGTCTTGAACTGTAATTCCATCTGCCAACTGCTGCTTCAGGATTTCGGCGTTGCGGATCACATCGCCTTCCTGAACTTTCTTCCAATCGTCGTAAGCGTTGGCGGCCTGGTCGAGATGTTTGTTGATGGTGTGGCTGGCGAGATTGTAGCTGATTGACACTTCGCCGTAGGTCCCATGGCTATCGATCCACGGATCGATCTGCTGGTGTTCGCCTACCGACAGCGCTACATCCCAGTTATTCTGGCGATTCACTTTGTCGACGGCCTTTTGCTCGTTCACTTCCCTGCTTTGTTTTTCGGCGAGTAGTTCTTTGAGCGGCCTGTCGCTTAGTTGTGGTGTGTAGATCGAGACTACTTTCGTCTGCGTATCGGAGCGGTCCGCGTCCAGCTTGATCTTCGTGGTTTGTAGCGCGAATGCCATGGGGCGCGTGAGGTTCTGCGCTTCGAGCATTTTTCTCGTGGTCGCCGTAAGCGCGTCCAGGCTATCGGTGGCTTGTTGTATGAGTTCCAATCTGTTCTGCAGTGCCTGCTTCTCGAGGTTCGGCAGAGCGTATTGAATATCCTGCTGCGTGGATGTGGACGCGGCGTAGAGTTCGCAATTTTTGCGCGCCGCGTCCATGGTGAGCACGCCTTTTCTTACATTCGAGAGGTTGCCGGAAACTCCCCACACCGCTTGCATAGGCAGGCCGGTGTTCGGCTGGGTGATGCCTGCGACCGCGTTGGGCGCGATCAGAAGATCGCGCTGCGCGGCGGCCTGCTCGGTCAGGTAGCGGCAATAGGTCTGCTGGTCGGCATTTCTATTTTCAGAATTTCTATTCTGCGTGCTCAGCTTGGTATCGTCTGCAAAGGCGGCGGGAATCAGTAATATCGCAGTCGCGAAAGCCGCGCTGATTCCTCCTTGGAAAGTCTTGAGACTTATTCCAGGGTTTATCTTGCTCATGGGCATCTAGCGTCTCCTTGAAATGAACTCCGAAACGATCCGAAAACGAAGATCGGAAAGTGATCAGAAGAAAAGCGGCTTACGATTCAGGAATACGGTTTTCGATTTCGCGGATTCGGGATGGTCGAGCTGCATCTCGATTAGGAAGCCGCGGATGTCGGTCCTGAAAATGGGATGAATGGCATGCTCTTCGCCGGCAAAAATTTGCTTCACTGTTCCCACCTTCCTGCACACGATCATATTCAGGTAGCAGTCGTAAACGGCGGAGCCGGGGGCTGCGCTGGTCTGGTTGTCATAGGGGACGAAGGCGAAGTTCACGGCATTATTTCCAGAAACGCTGAGGTAATAAGGTGTCTGCTTCGCCGTAGCCAGCGCTTCTCTTAGCCGCGTGATTTGTTTGGTCTCTTCGTACATCTGTTTTTGCGCCACGCCAATTGCAATATCGAGTTGCGCAATTTCGGAAATCAGTTCGGCTTGCTTGTCGAGCACGTCGAGTGTCTTGGTGTCGGTGGTGGTCTTCTCCAGAATGTTGTCGGTGAGCAGGATTTCGCCGATCTTGCTGTCGGTGTAGGAGTTCTGCACCTGATTCAAGGCGGCGCGCTGGGTCGCGGCATCGCTTTTTGTAATTAATCCGGCCGCGAGGTCTTTATCGATGGCGGCTTCCACTGCTTTTACTTCCGCCAAAACCCGTTGCGTTTTCACATTGTCGGCCTGCTTCTGCTTGTCGAGTTCGAGCAGTTGCGGTCCGGTAGCCTGGTTGTGTTGTTGTTCGCGGGCGATCGCGACTCGAATCTCGGGTTCGAGGGCTTCGAGCGCAGAGCGATGCTTGGTCATTTCCGCGACGCCGTCTCCTAGCTTTTTCATATCGACGTTCAAATCTTCGAGCGTCTGCCGGCTGGTCACCAGCTTCTCGGTGAAATCGAGACTCTTGTCATCCGCGGGAGAGAAAATCACAGGCGCGGCCCACGATGTGTTCAGCGCATAGAAGCCCATGACGAAGCCGTACGCCACCACGCCGAAGAGCACCACGTACAGCGTGATTATGGCGAAGATGCGATAAACCGTGACCACCGATTTGTAGATCATCGGCTGAATCACAGACGGTCTTGCTTCAGGAATTTTCTTGACGACCTCTGTCGTCATCGGTGGCCTCCTGTGGATGTTCTTGTTCTTTCGTGCGCGTGCCCCAATCTCTGGAATCGAGAGTGCACAACGCCAGCGTGGTCAGAAATAAGCTGCTGACGACCGTCCATGCTAAGTAAGCGCCAAAGGCTAGCGGATTGTTCACTGCTTCGCGTGTGCTGTATTTCCTGATCACAACGGTGAGGATGGCCGCAATCGCGAGATAGCCCACCAGCGGCCCCGGCCCTGCCAGTTCCATGGGATTGCCGGACATCATGGTAAGAACTACTAACAGCCCAAGCAGAGCGCCTAGTGGCGTGAGCACCAGCGTCAGGACTGTGTTGGGATGCAGCGTCCAAACATGCTTAGGGAGGGTTCGCAGGGTGTAGAAAAGATCGCGGATGATGCTGCGCTTCCAGCGCAACTGCTGCTTGAAAAGTTCGGGCAAGGTTGAAGGGACGGTCGTCCAACACAGCGCGTCGTTGTTGATGTAGGTGCCGTAGCCGCGCAACAGCGTCTGATGCGTGAGGAAGCGGTCTTCGCCCTGATTGACGGGAATGCCGAACCAGTGGCGGCTGCGAATTTTGGGCTCGATCTCTAACAGCAACTCGCGCCGGATGGCGAACAGGCATCCGCTGATGCAGCCCACGCTGCGGGTCCAGTTTTCGGGAACTTTGTAAAGCTGGAACGCCGCGTAGTAAATAAATGTTTGCACGGCGGTGATGGCGTTTTCGTTCGGATTTCTTACACCGACGCGGCCGCCTACCGAGCCGATTTTCGGTTCCGAGAAGCAAGCCGCCAACTCCTGAATCGCGTCAGGATGAAAAATGCAATCGGAGTCGATGGAGATGATCAAGTCCGCCGTGGAGCTCTGCAAGGCGTTACAAACAGTACGGGCTTTGCCGCTGTTCACGGTGTTGCGTCCCACGCGAACTTTTATGTTGGAGAAATCGCGCTGCGCTTTCAGCATCCACTCGTAGCTGTCGTCGACGGAGCAGTCATCCTGCGCGATCACTTCAAACTTTTCATTGGGATAATTGCTGTTGCTGATGCTCTCGATGGTTTCGTAAACCGTTTTTCCCTCGTTGAAGCAGGGCATGAGAACGCTGACTGTGGGCTGGTAGGTGTAATCCTTTTCAACCGTGGCTTTTGGGACAGACCACTTCAGGATGAGCGCGAGCGTGTATTTGAAGACCGAGATCAGCAGGCACAAGAACAGAATGAGCCAGACTAGAACCGGAGCCATGTGCGCCTCGCCTGCGATGCCGTGAAGTACCACTAAGGATTGAGCTTCACGGGCGCAATTGATTATGGCCTGAGGAAGCAAAAATAGAAATAGCGCGAACGCGATGGGAGGGTTAGATTCCGGGCACAATCGCGTTGTGGAGATTACAAAACTTGACGTCGGCTGGAGTCAACCCAAGTCTGCGCTGGGCTGAGCGCTGACCTCAAGCGCTGACCTCAAGCGTGGATCTCGAGCTAAGATTGGCCAACGCCGCGAAACAGCGCGGAGACGTTTGCCGGAAGAGTTTCATCGAGCTTACGGGCCAGCCATTCCTGCAGTTCCGACTTTTGCGGCGGAGCCATGAATTGGAACTCCAGTCCTACAAGGCCTCCAGAGCCGCGCCAAACCACCTTGGTTTCTGCGAATAGCTGGCTGGCGCGGTCGGGCAGGCTAAAGCGCACAAGGGCGGTCCCATCGGAATCCACAGGAGCGGGAGCGTTCACCGCGATTCCACCTTCGCTGATGTTCACGGTTTGGCACAGGATATCGTCAGGCTGCCGCGCTCTTACGATGGCGGGAATCGCGACCGGGCACCGGAAGTAGCGGCGCCGTTCGCGGACCACCAGTCCGAAGGCAGCGCGCAGGGTTTGACTGACCGAGGCCGCCGACAGGGGCCTGGGCAGAACGAACGTCGAATCCAGTCTGCCGGATGCGTGCTCTCCGCTTCCTTTGGTGATGGCAAAGGTGACTGCGGTGCGGTTGGCGCGCGAGAAGCGGAGCTGGCGCAAGACGATCAATGCCTCCTCGCCGAGCAGCATATCCACAATTACAGCCTCGAACTTTTGCTTATCCAGGAGGCTGGCCGCGAAGAACCCGTCCTCACAGATTTCGGGGCGAATGGCAAGAGGCTGCAGGCATTCGATGACTAACTGGCGCGCCGCTACATCATTGCACAGGACTAATGCGGTCCCGGCTGCGGCTGACTCTGGGAGGATATTCATAGCTGTCATTCGCGACTTCCTGATTGCGGCGCGCCGTTGGCTTCGGGATGAGACAGAGTTCGGGAGGCGTCGCTCCGGGACAGGTGCAGCAGCGCCACCAGCAGCGCTCCGCTCGCGGAGCTAAATACGGCAAGTCCTAGCACCAGCAAATAATTCACGGTCGGTTCTCCCTGTTGGGCGCGTGCGGTATGTGAACTGCGGTCACTAGAGGTCAGCTTGAGGGCGAGAGCGCTGCACTGTCAATCGAATTGACGACAGCGAACTGCATGAGTTACTAAGTATTTTACTGTAGTTACTAAGTTGCTTACTTAGTAAGTGGCATAAGTAAATTGCGCCCTTGCCCGGGGTTAAGGCTTTGGAGATGGAGCATCGGGGTTGCGCATTTTTCGCCCGGAGAGGCCTGCTGTTTACTCTTTTGCTATGAGCACTTTAGAGGTTGACCCTGACACCTCCGAATGAGGTATGCTCAGGGAAAGCGGTTCCCCCATAGGGAGAGTGCATGGCTGATCTAGATGCGGTTCTAGAGCAGTTGAAAAAAGAACGTGAACGAGCGGTGGGTGAGCTTAGACAGCTGGAAAAGGTGATTGCCGACCTGAGCAGGGTGACGACAAAGGGTCTCGGGGCCTCGTCCCGTTTTGGCAAACGCAAACACCAGCTGTCGGCGGCAGCCCGTGAGCGCATCGCGGCAGCGCAAAGAGCGCGCTGGGCAAAGGTGCGCGCGCAGTCTAAGAAAGTATCGTGAGTTTCAAGCAAGCCGGCGCAGTCAGCGGAAAGGACCAGGGTTTTTCCGCCGACTGCGCCGGCGGTGTTTTGTCAGCCCTGCCTTGGAACCTGTCTGGGATCGCTTGCAGAAATGGGGAAAGAGGATCAGTCGGCGGCGACGATGTGGTTGGCTGGGTCAACCTGCTCGGGGCGGCGGGGTGCCCGGTTCGAGGGCAAGCCGGCATCGCGGATCTTGTAGAGCAAAGCGCGGTAGCTGATGTTCAGGGCGCGAGCGGCGCTCTTGCGGTTCCAGTGATGATGCTGCAAAACCTTGAGGATGATCTTGCGTTCCAGTTCATGTACGGCCTGGCGGGTGATTTTCTTCAGCGAGATCGGTCCCTCGACCGAGATATCGGCGCTGAAGAAATCCGGTTCACGCGGGTGCAAATCGCCAGAGATGGATTCTTCGGTCCCTAGAATCACGTAGCGCTTCATCAGATTTTCCAATTCGCGCACATTGCCCGGCCAATGGTATTTCTTCAACGAGTTCATCAGATCGGCCGAAGGATGAACTGCGCGCGCGTTGAATTTCCGGTTGTAGTATTCGAGGAAGTAGCTGACCAGTTGCGGAATGTCGGCGGCGCGCTCGCGCAGCGCTGGCATGTGGAGATTCACCACGTTGATGCGGTAAAACAGGTCGGCGCGGAAGGAGCCGGCGGCGATTTCCTCTTCCAGCTTCCGATTCGTCGCGCAGACCACGCGGACTTCCACCTTCTTGTCTTCCTGTGCGCCGATGCGGCAGAACTGGCCATCCTGAAGCAGTTGCAGCAGCTTCGACTGCAGGGCCGTGTCGAGTTCGGAGATTTCATCGAGGAACAGCGTACCGCGGTGCGCCATCTCGACCCGCCCAGGCTTCATGCCATAGGCGCCGGTGAAGGCTCCTTTTTCGTAGCCGAAGAGTTCGCTTTCGAGCAGCGTGCCCGGAATCGCAGGACAATTCACCTTGACCCAGGGCCCGGTTTTCCAAGGCGATGAAGTGTGGATCATACGGGCGATGATGTCTTTGCCCGTGCCGCTCTCTCCTTGGATGAGCACCGGGACGTTCGCGTCGGCGATCTTGGCCAACCGTTCGCGCAGCTGGCGCATGGCCTCGGTACTGCCGAATACGACCGAATCGGGAGGCATCTCGCCGAGAGGCTGAATCAACGCGCTAACTGGATTTGAAGTGCTCATAAATACGCCAGGCGGCGGAATTTGCCTTCGAACTTGGTCTGGACTCCAGCTTCCGCAGCACAGGCTTATGATCGGATGTGCATCTGGAGAACCAAACACAGGGGGAAGCTACACCTACGCGTTCACGTTAGTCTATCTGATTGACGAAAAGCAACTTACTAAAGATTCGGAGGGGCGAGAACTGGTAATCGCCGGGGCTCGAACATAGTCAAAGTCCAAAGAAGGGAGAGGGAAAAGACTTTCACACTGTAGAAGCGAGTTTCCGTCGAGGTCTGTCGGCCGGCCGGTTGAGAAGCGGTCGAAGGAACTTCAAGGCGACAAGGTTGTAGCCCTCGCCATGCTGCGTCCGCAATACCTTGGCGCGGAGGTTCCGGGTAACGGTGGGCAGGCCGGCCAATGCGCCTAAGGGAGCGCTTGGGATCTCAAGCGAAACCTGCGCGGCAGCAGGAACCGAACGGCGCACCGCGACCAGCATGCCACCGGCAGAGACGTTCAGGGCAGTGGCAAACTCCAGGAATTCCTTGTCAGACTCCGCCCGGCTCCGGACAAAGACCGGGATCGCGAGGGGCAAACGCGGCCACTTCCTGCGCTCTTCCGTTGGAGTCTTTTTGCCCACAAATACCCCTTCGCCCACACTTTAACCGAACACTCCAAGCATCTCAGGGGCCAAAGCCTAAGCTAACGGTCAGATCCAGAGAGGAACCCCGTGACAACCCCAAGAGACAATGTTAATTCTCGGTCCCGGCGGGCTTAAAACCCGTCAAAGTGCGGCTTTTCATTGGTTTGCGACGGGCTGGGCCTCGCTGCACGGCCGCGGCAGAAGGCACCCGCAAGCTCTCAAATAGTGCAAGGTTTTGCTACACTTGGGTAATCACCTTACATTTTTCGTTGACACGGAAAAGTGCCTAGCATACGATTTTGCTACAGCACTATTTATTGAACCAGTCGAGCATTCCCCCCTCTGTGCGAGACCGCCGCACCCCTTATGGCCACTGTGCAAAAGAACGTGTGTGTTCCCGAGCCTGCAGACGGGAAAAAGGCCCTGGCGCCTCCAGTTTCAGCCGAAGGGCTGCCCAATCCGGCTGACTTGCAGCAGGCCTATTCCGAGTTGCAGCAGCGCTTCCAGCGCACCACCAATGCGCTCGGCTCGGCCGCGCACGATTTGAAGACTCCGCTGGCAATTCTGAACGGCTACGTCGAATTGCTGCAAAGCGAAAAGCTGGGATCTTTGAATACGCGGCAGCGCGAAGTGCTGACCGACATGCAATCCAGCGGCAAGCGCCTCCAACAATTCATTCAGGACTTCCTCACCTATAGCGCCCTCGAAACCGGCGGCCTCAAGATGCAGTTCGAAACCGGCAATATCAACCATTGCCTCTCCGACGTATGCCGCTTGTGGTCGACCCGTTTTCAGGAAAAGGGATTGGCGCTCTACTTCCTCGCGAACGATAAGGTGCCGGAGTTTCCCTTCGATTCTCCCAAGCTCGAGCGAGTGATTTCGAACCTTCTGGAGAACTCTTTCAAGTTTGTTTCGCAGGGCGGCACGGTCTGGTTGCACGCCGAGCCCTACATGTGGGAGCGCCGTTCCACAAGCCAGCCGGCCTCAGCGGGTGAGAGGCGCCGGCAGGATCTTTCGCAGCCGAATTCCGTAAAAGTCAGCGTATCGGATACGGGCCCAGGAATTCCGGCGGAGTTTCATCAGGAGGTCTTCGACGACTTCTTCCGCTTGCCCGGCACCGAGAACCAGGAAGGCATGGGGCTTGGTTTAGCGATTGTGCGCCGCCTGGTGCAAGGCATGGGTGGAAAAGTCTGGGTCGAAAGCGATCCCGGCGCGGGCTGCAAGTTCTCGTTCCTCATTCCCTACAAACCCTCCCCGAACCCGAACGGAAAAGGAAAGAATCGATGAAGGAAACCGCCAAGATTCTTCTGGTGGATGACGAACCAGCCATGCTCCGCTACATTCGGACTTTGCTGGAGGTCGACGACTACAAGGTGGAGACTGCGTCCACCGGCGAAGAGGCTTTGCAACGCATAGACAAAGGTATGGAGCCCGATCTGGTCCTGCTCGACGTGCTCATGCCCGGAATCGACGGACTGGAAACGCTGGAGCAACTTCGCCAGAAGCGACCCGGCGTAAAGGTCGTCATGCTTTCCTGCGTCAACGACACGAAGAAAGTTGTGCAAGCGATGCGCCTCGGCGCGCACGACTACCTCACCAAGCCTTTCCAGAAAGCGGAACTCGATGCGGTAATCGATCAGTGCATCGGCGAGGGCAAAGCGGTCATCGGCGGAGACGCTGAAGACGTCGGCGACGACATATTCTTCATTGCCGCGAGCCCCGCAATGAGGAAGATTCGTTCGCAAGCCGCGCTGGTGGCCAAGGTCGATATTCCCGTATTGCTGCTGGGCGAGAGTGGAACCGGCAAAGAAGTTCTGGCGCGCCTGATTCACAAGCTCTCAACGCGCGCTCACCGCACTTTCATGAAGGTGAATTGCGCGGCAGTTCCCGCTGACTTGTTAGAGAGCGAGTTGTTTGGCTACGAACCCGGAGCCTTCACCGGGGCAACACACGCAAAGCCAGGCAAATTCGAGCTGTGCAACAAAGGCACCTTCCTGCTCGACGAAATAGGCGAGATGCCTCCGCAACTGCAAGCCAAGCTGTTGCACGTGCTACAGGATCAGAGTTTCTCGCGTCTCGGCAGCCGCAACGTCATCAAGGTGGATGTACGCATCCTCGCGGCCACCAACATCGACATTCCTGAGGCTCTGGCTGCCAAGCGCCTGCGCGAGGATCTTTACTACCGTCTGAACGCGTTCACCTTGCAACTGCCACCGCTGCGCGAGCGCAAGGAAGAAATTCCCATCCTGCTGAAGCATTTCATGACGCGCATGGCCGAACGCTACGCGCGTCCGCAGCTTCCGCTTTCTCCCGCGCTGCTCGAGGCTTGCCAGGCGCATTCCTGGCCGGGCAATTTGCGCGAGCTGAATAATTTCCTGAAGCGTTATCTGATTCTGGGCGACGAGAGTCTGGCTGCGGCCGAACTGCAGCCCCGCCCCGATGGCAACGGCGGCAGCGCGCGCGGAGATTCCGCGAAAAGCGGAGACGCTGGCGGAGGTTTAAAATCGCTGGCCCGCAACGCCAAGGACGAAGCCGAAGGCGAAGCCATCCGACAAGCTCTCGAGCAAACCAACTGGAATCGCAAACGCGCCGCGGAACTTCTGCAGATCAGCTATAAGGCTCTGCTCTACAAAATCCGCCAATACGGAATCGCCGAGACCAAGAGCCACCACAAGCTTTCCGCCGGAGCCTAGAAGAAAAAACGGCGTCCGGCGTCCGCCTTCCGGGAATCAGAAAACCCGAAGCCCGAAGCCCGCCTTTAAGGCGTTACCGTCAGCTGGAACGGCACGGTGTAGCTGAACGAGCCCGAGGTCGCCGTAACCGTCATCGGATAAACGCCCGAGGGAGTTCCACTCACCGGTACCGGCGTCTTGGTGCTGCTGCATGCGGGCTGAAGCAGAATCAGCGCGAAGAATAGCGAGAGCATCAACAGGCCCAGCAGCCGAGCTCTCTTTCCTTTTCCGCCCACACGCCATCCCAGCAGAGTCATACCCGGAACCATTAGCCAGAGCGCGTAGAGCGAGCGCCGCAATCCCGCGGAGGAGGCCGTCGATACGGGCTGCGCGGTCGTGGTCAGCCGCAGGGTGGTCGATTGCGCGCCGTTCGCCAAATTGATCGAGCTTGGCGTGAAGTTGCAAGTCGCCCCCGAAGGCGGAGAGCTGCAACTGAACGAAACATTGGCCTGTGTAAACCCGCTGGCCGGGCTCACCGTCACGCCATAGGTGGCGATCTGACCCGCGGGGATATTCTGGCCCGGCGGCGAAATGAACAGCTCGTAGCCCGCTGCCGTGAACGTAGCAATAGCAATGTTGCTGGTACTCGTATTGCTTAGGTTCGCCGATACCGTGGCATTCACCGAATACACCCCGCTCCGGTTCGGCGTCACGATAAAGTCAACTAACGAGGAGGCGCCAGACTGCAGAGTTTGGATCTGGCAAGTCACCGAATTTTGGGCGGGCGCACCGCACGTTCCCGAGCCCGCAGTTCCGCTGACAAACGTTGCATCCGAGTTGTCGACCGTGCCAGTCACGGTGACAAACGTCGCCGGGTCTGGCCCTTCGTTGGCAACGGTAAACGTCATCGTCACTGGGTTGCCAGCGCCGATAATTCCCACCGGGGATATAACCGGAGGCACGCAGTTGATGCACAAATCGGTTGCCGGGCCCAGCTTGGCCGCAAACGCATTGCGCGCCCCCATGAGGTGGTTCTGGACAGGATTGAACGTAGTGAAGGTACTCGAGGTAGTGTCGCCGACAAAGTAGCTATTCAGGTTGCTATCGACCGCGATGCCAGTACCGCGATCCACACCACCCGCTCCAGTTGCTGGTTCACAACAATAAGTCACGTAGGAGCCAACTCCGGTCTGCCCCGTAACCGTCGTGGTATCGATTTGAGCGAAGAAGGCGTTCTGCGGACCGAGCAGTGCGCTCTGGATGGGGTGGGCTGTAAACGGGAAGTTCGTCGAGCTGGTCGCTCCGGTGACCACTACATCGGCCAGCGAAGAGTTGGTCGCATCCAGCACGGCGATCGCCAGCCCGCTATCGTTCCCCGATCCGCCGAGGTAAGTAAAATACGTAAGCTGCACAAAATTTGGCGTGCCGCCGGCGGCGAGGGTAGGGTTGGTCATTCGCGCCACATAGGCGTCAGTGTTAGAAGTTGTGGTGGGGCAGCTCGCCGTCGTCACAGCCACCACTCCCGGGTTATTCAGGCAATCTTGGTAGGCTGCCGTGCTGGTAGGCAAAACGAAATCCGGAGAATTGGTTGAGCCGGTGAGGTAAATATTAGCGGCGCCAGAGTCAATCGCGAGGCCAGCGGCGGTATCGTTACCCATACCTCCGAGGTAGGTCGAGAACAGCAACTGAGGGGCGCCGGTCTGAACCGCGTTGGGGTTGATCTTGGCCACGAAAGCATCAGTCGGGTACGTTGTACCAAGATTCGTATTCGAACACTGCACTAGGACGGGCAGCACGGTCGGCGGAGAAGTATCCAGGCAAGGCTGATATGCATTGAGGATGGGAAAGTCCGACGTCCCATTCCCATTGCCGTAAGCGCCCGAGCCGCTGTTGTAGAAATTCGTTGTGCCGTCGAAATAAATGTTGCCGATGGCATCAACCGCAACGCCGCCACCCACATTGCAAGATGCTGGCGGAGTACACGTTGCAGGCGGTACGGGGGTGGTCCCGCCAAAGTATGTCGAATAGGTAATGCCGCCTGGACCGGAGATGTGCGTATTCAACTCGGTCACGAAGAACTGAAGGCCAAAGGGCAGGATTTTCGTCGAGGTTTGGTACGCATCGTTGCTCGCCGGAAAAGCGGATCCGTTACTCGGCGTGTCGTCGGACGTGGTGGTTCCAGTAACGAAAACATCTCCATTCAGATCGATCGCCATCCCGCTGGCCTGATCGTTGCCGTCGCCGGAGAGATAAGAAGAATAACTGAGCGCGGAGCCACCGGGGTTGAGTTCGCTCACGAACACCGAAGTGCAAGTGACAGAGGCGCACTGTGCGCCCTTGGCCTCAGGCGCGGTTTGATAGGGCTGGCCGGAGTTTGCGGGGAAATCAGTGGAAGTTGTGTTTCCAACAATGAACGCATCGCCCTGCCCGTCGACACTGATCCCAATACTGCTATCAGATCCGCTGCCGCCGATGAAAGTTTCATACAGCACGGTGGAAGTGGAAGGATTGATCTCGGCGACGAAGATATGCGCTGGACTGGAAGTCGTAAGTGTCAGCGGACCGATCAGGGTTGGTGTCGGTGCTGCACCACCGCCCGGAAATGAGTTCGCCGGCGAACCCTGCGTCGTACCGACGATGTAAATATTTCCGTTGCCGTTGACCGAGACCGAAGGCGAACTTTCCGTCCCACTGCCGCCGAAGTAAGTCGAGAAATCGAGCACCGGGTCGATAATCAGTTCGCGGCTGCGATCGTAGGAGCCGATTTCAAACGCGACCCGGTTGCCGGCGCGCAGAACAAATCGTCCCGCAACCGGCGTTTGCCGGTCGCCATCGCGCTGATAAATGTGCGGAGCCTGCAAGCGCAAGCCACCTTCGTCCTCACCTGTAAGAATCAAGTCGCCCCCGCTGAGCTTCAGCTTGTCAGCGCCCTCAAACTGCAATTCGGCTTGCGACGGATCGGCGCCGGGAGCAACCTTGAAGTCATATTCCAGGCGTCCCTCTTTGCCGTAAAAAACCAGATCGATCCCAGGATAAACACTCTGGCAGCGAACTCCGGCAAACTGCGGGATGCCGGTATGCCAGCGGTGCGGGTCATTTCCAAAAATGTAATTGCTCTTGCCGGGCAGAGGATTGGTTCCGGCAGTGGCCGCCGCGGAATTAGCGCCGACCAGTTTCATGCGCACATATTGTTGGCTAGGAGTCGAGCGCGCAGTCTGCATGGTGAGCACGGCGCTAGTCTCATCGAGAAAAAGACTGTACCCAGTGCCTCGCGCGAGAAATTTCACCCGCGAATCGGCCTGTCCCTGATTGGCTTCGAAGATCAGCGGCAACTGCCCAAGAATCGAGCGCGCGTCCGGCTGCGAAAGCCGCGACTTCGCCTGCAACGGAGTCAGCCGCAAAGACGAAGACTTCGACGGCACAGAAGATTTCGACAGGCTCGATATCGAAGCGGCAGGAATCTGATCCATGGACCTCAGCGCAGCGCGGCGGAAACCCGATCCCAGCAGCACAGAACCTGCGAGCAACAGCACGAAGGTCGCGCCCAGGGCCCGAGGTATCAGGCTGCTGCCTACCGAACTCCCTAAGCTTTTTCCCGCGCTACGTCGTTGCGTGCTTCGTCTGTCCGTGCTCTGCCTTTCCGCATCTCGTCCCGATCTTCCTGCCAACCAACGGCCATTGCCCATCACGCTTTTCCTCCGATGCAACCCGATCGCTTTTAACCTGCTAAGTATGGAGAGAATAGAAACGACGCGAGTCAGTACTCACCCTGCGCCGGACGAAACCGCCCGCTGCTGACGTGCATTTAGGAACTGGCGGAAAACAATTCACTACTTAAACATCTGGCGGATAGCCAAGTCAAGCGAGCCTCCGCCCTCACGCACGCTCCCGCATTTGTCAGATGCGTTGGCAGACGAAGAAAGATGCCGCAGCATGGCACGAAAGTGGGGTGAAACGAATTGCGAACCACCTCGTATCTCCGCTTCAGCATTTACCGAATCAGTTCCCGGAGCCTTTTTGCTCTTGCAAACCGCTGGCAATTCGATACAGTTGAAAGAATCAGGGCCGCTGGGGGCAGCGGAATCCTGGTCCCCCCAGCCTCAGTTAATTCTGTACCGCCCTGATTGAATCTTCGGCGTTCGATGATCGAATCTTTGACGATCGAATCTTTGATGATCGATCGTTGTTAACGCAGTCTTTCGTTAAGCAGAATGCTTTCGGAACTTACACTCGGGATGCAACCGGAGCCTCAGGAACGGCGGATGATGCGGCGCTTTGATATGCGCCTTCCGGCCGTAGTTCGCCTGAATCCAGCAGCGGCTCGTCCAAATACTAACGAAAATCAGAATAACGAATTCCACACCGAAACCCAGAACGTAAGCGCCCGCGGAGTTTTTTTCTACCTCGACCAGCCGCTTCCGGCGGGCACGCCGTGTGAAGTCACGCTCACCTTCCCTCCCCACATCACGCTTACCGACGCAGTCCGGGTGCGCTTCACGGCGCGCGTGATCCGCGTAGAGTCTCCGTTACCTTCGCAGCGCATCGGCACCGCCGCCATGATTGAGGACTACGAATTCCTCCGCTCCGGCGGCAACACCGATTTCTTCAGCGCCCTCCAGCGCGAAACGGAAAACTAAGCCTCCGGCGCTCGGCCCTCACACTCGCGTTGTCATCCCGAGCGAAGCGAGGGATCCTGGTTTTTGCCCGCGATACGCGTGTCGTCGCCACAAGTCAACACCAAGATCCCTCGCTTCGCTCGGGATGACAAGCGTCTCTCGGGCTGGAGCCCGAGAGCGGACATGCGTCACTTCCTCTTGCCCAAATCCTTCATCTGCCTTCGTACCCGGCTATAACGGCGTACCAGGCTCCCAATATAGAGACAGTGAATCAGCCACGTAACAGTGTATGCAGCATAAAGAAATTTGATGGATCCCGCTGAATTCATCGTGCCCCCCCGCCGAGAGGAACTTTTGCCGAACTCTGCACAACTGGACCGCCATGCTCCGATAGCGATTCCAGCGCCTCCGCTTCTTCCACTTCGCGCCGCAACTTCTCCAGCCGGAATCGCGACCAGCACACCAGAAACCCGAAGCACAGGAACGCCATCCAGTTGAGCAGCAGAACATGCAGCATCCGCGGGTCCATCGACCCGCCGCCGCCAATCACCGGCTGCGGATGCTGCGTCCGGAAAAACCAGATCGAAAAATAAACCAGCGGAACATCGAGCGCTCCAAAAACCGCCAGCACCGCGGCCAGCTTCTGCGTCTGCGCGCTGTCGGAGAAGCGCCGCAGCACCAGATAGCTCACATAAATCAACCACAACACCAGCGTCGAGGTGAGCCGGATATCTCCCGGCGCCCACCAGATGCCCCACACCGGCCGCGCCCAGATCGGCCCGGTAATCAGAACGATGGTGCAGAAAACCACGCCGACTTCGGCACAGGTCACAGCGAGCACGTCAACATCCTGCCCGCGGAATAATTTTCCAATCACAAAATACAGCGCCGGAATCATCAACGCCGTAGTCGCCGCCGAACTGGGATACATTCCAATCGTTTGCAACCAACCCCGCACCTGCGGAATGTAAGGAATGATAACGCCCACAATGCCGACCGCAATCGCAATCCACTTCGCCGCGCGCTGCGTCGAAGGTTTCGCATCGGCAAGATAATGCACCGAAGCTACAAAGTTGATGAAAAACAGCAGAAAGGCAGTCCACGCCGACGGCACGTGATAGAAAATGATGCGGTAAACATCGCCCTGCAAGGCATCCGTCGGCGCGACGAACATCGCCTGGTAGAAAGCGTAGGCCAGAAGAAACGCCGTCAAAACTGCCAGGATGGGAAACGCTTTTTTCATTGATTCGATTAACGCAGACTCGCTTAACTCATTCCGCCTGTAGCACCGTGTCAAACAGCCCGACACAAGCTGTAGTAAAGACTACATCATAAGTGACAAGCAACACGATGTAGAAGTGCGCCGAATCCTCTCCCGTAAGAATGCTGGTAGTGGCAGCAACCATGGCGATCACGGCGGGAATCGACACCGGGAACAGCAGCAAAGGCAGCATCAGCTCACGGCTGCGAGTGCGCAAAGACATCGCCGCAAAAAATGTTCCGTTCACCACCAGCGCCCACGTTCCCAGCAACGCCACCGGAACCAACTGCCACGCCGGCCCCAGCACGCGCAAGTTATAGAAGATCACAAACAACGGCGCCATCAGCGCTTCCAGCAGGCTCACCAAGAGAAAGTTGCCCAGCGCCTTAGCCACAAACAACGCCGTTCCCGGCGCTGGAGATACACGGTAACCATCGAGCACCTGGTTGCGCAGTTCCCGCGCCCAGGTCTGGTTCAGTGCAACCACCGCCGCAAACAAAAACGCTATCCAAACTAAGCCGCCGACAATGTGCCGCGATTCTTCCGCCAGCGGATCGAACGAAAAAACGAAAATCACCACCACCAGCAAAGAAAAGAACAGCATGGCGTTCAGCGCATCTTTCGACCGCCACTCCAGCCGTATATCCTTCGCCAAAGTCGCAAGCGTGATCGACCAGAACGATCTCATCGTTCCTCCACTCGCGCCGCTTCCCGCGCCAGATGAGGCGTACGCTCAACAATCCGCCCCGCCCGCATCCACACAAATTCGTCGGCCACGCCATCCAGCAGCGCCGCCTGATGCGTGACCACAAAAATAGTCTTGCCCGCATCGCGCATTCCCTTGAGCAAGCCCACCATCTCCCGCGCCGATTGCACATCAACATTCGAGAACGGCTCATCCAGCAACAAAATCTGCGGATCGTGCAGGAGGGCCCGCGCCAAAGACATCCTCTGCCGCATGCCTTGCGAATACTTCCCCACAGGCCGCGACAACTCCGGGTCGAGCCCCACCGAGCGAATTACCCGCTCACAGCGTTCGTCGCCGGCAATGTCGTAGAGGCGCGCGAAGTAGCGCAGGTTCTCCATGCCGCTCATCTCGTCGTAAAGCAGCGACGGATGAGCCATGTAGCCCAGCTCGCGGCAAGCTTCCTGCGGAGTCTTACCCAGGATGGAAACCGCGCCGCGCGTGGGATGCGCCAGCCCCGCTAGCGCCCGCAGAAGAGTCGTCTTCCCTGCCCCATTTTCGCCAAGGATGACGTAGAACTTGCCCGAGTCAAACTCCGCCGTCACCCCGCGCAACGCGGCGAACCGCCCAAACTGCTTGATCAGGTTGTTGAGCTTGATAATAGGCGTGCCGGGAATCGTCGTCGCCGCAGTGGTCACAGCGCATGCCCGAAGGGAATTTGTTTTCCAGCCGCCACAGCAACGAATCTAAGGATTTTCTTGAGTTTTTGCAAAGGCAGGAGTCGCCGAAGTAAACGCGAAGGCCGCCGCGAAGCGGCCTTCGCCCAAAACAAAGCGCCCGACTAGCGGCGTCTCGGTTGCGTCTTCAACTTCGTCGCCGGCTTAGTGGGGGCGCCACCATTGCCCACGGGGCAGGCATCGCCCGAAGCTGTAGTTTCCACCACACTGTAGGTACTGGTCCCCGACGCGGTGCCACCGTTGCTTCCCGTCAAAACGCCCGCACAGGCCTCGTTGACGACGTTATTCGTCGCTGAGCCAGTCCCGCTCGGCACGCTGCCCGGCTCCGTGCAGGAGCTATCCAAATGGACTCCAGAGCCGGCGGCATAGAACACAGTATTCGCCGTGGCCGTGTTGTTGTTACTGCACAGGTCGATCGCGTCCAGAAGATACGTATAGCCGGTGACAACGATAGCCGGTGTTTGCGTCACTCGATTCGAGCTAACGTTGTTGTAGTCGGCCGTTTCAGCCCCGTCGGTGACCACAACGATCCCGCCCTGCGTGTTGCTGATCGTATTGCCGCTGATAGTGACCGGGCTGCCGCTGGCTCCGCCGGAATCGTAAAGGAGAATCCCAGTCGCACTGTAGCAGGGACCATTGGTGTAGCAATCCGAGGGATTCACGTACACATCATCCGTAACCACATTGCTCTCGATTTTCCCGGCTGCTCCGTCGCTTAGCTGGATGCCGTTTTGGCCGATGAGGGTAGTGGCCCCGATTCCCACGATGTAGTTACTGGTGATCGTGGCAACCAGTCCAACGCCATCGGCAGTAATTCCGTTCTTGTCATAATCATGGACACTGCTGTTTTCGATGATGACCGTTCCCGTTCCGGTGCCGTAACCGCTCTGCGCATAGATCGCCAAACCGTCCTGGCAACCGAAATCAGCCGGTGGCAGTTCTTGGTACCTGGCCGTCACGTGGTTCACGGTGCCAGAGGCATTCTGGTAGTAGATCCCCACCAGGTCGTTTGTGCAGCTGTTAAGCCCGTTATTGCTGCCGTCTACCGCGAGATTGCTGATGGTGACCGAAATCGGCGTAACCCAAACACCGTGGATATTTGGAAGGGTCTGCACAAGGACTTGGGCTGCCGTGGGCTGGCCACTCGGATATCCATAAAGATCGGTGGTGTTTACCAGCACACCGCCGCTCGGCGATACGATCACCGGATTGTTCTCTCCCGAAGCGGCTGACCCGACGTAACCGTTTCCAGACACGCCTTCCAGCGTCAGGTTCTTGTTAATCACAACCTGCTCGGCATAGGTGCCGGGACAGACGAAGACCGTCGAACCTGCGGGCACGCCCGCGACGGCTTGCGAGATGGTGGGGTAGCTGGCAAGGTTCTTGCAAGGCGTGGTGCCCGGAGGGGTAACCACAGCCGAGGCGGCCGAAGCATTCCGGCTCGCAATTCCGAAAAAGACAACCGCACCTAAAACGCACAGGGCGGCACGACTACACACAGAACGAAACATAGAAATCTCCTCACAGTCTGGAATTTTCTTTCTTGGTTACTACTTCTTTCTTGGTTAGCTAGAGGTACACCGAGGGTCGGGCCTGGGAACAGACCCACCATAAGGCTACATCCGGGCGGGACCGAAGTCAATGAAGCCGGCCGACCGTGGCTCACTTTGACTAGTTTTGAAGGGCCTTTGATTCGTTTGGAAGGGCTTTAATTCGTTCGAAAGCGCTTCGATTAGTTTTGAAAGGGCGCGGCTTCAGCCGCGCCGTAAGTGCCTAAAAATCAATCGCGCCTTAGCCCCTGCGGGAACAGATTTTCAACCTGCACCAAGCCCCGCCCATCGACAAGAAGGGGAAGACTCGGTTGCCGAACCAACGACTCAGTTCGACGACATCGACGGTCTCTGCACCTGCGTCACGCTCTTCGGCATCGTGCCCGAGGAAGTGCCATTGGCTGGCGTGCCCGGCTGCTGCGGAGCATACTTCGATGCGCACTTCGCCTGCAGACCCTTGGCGTGAAAAACCCCGTCGGCGCCATACCTGCCATCGGCCAGCGCCTGCGACTCGTCCTTGAACGTATCCGGAGGCGCTTCCGTCCCGGTGTAATCCACCGAGAGCAACTGATCCTGCTCCATCAAAACAAACTGCACATGCGTTCCCGTGCGCTTGATCGACCCCGGTTGCACATTTCCCGCAACCCGCAAACGCTTCGCGTAAGCGCCGTCGCCCATCTTGTGCAGTTCGCTGATGGTGACGTAATAGCTCTTGCTATCCTGCACGCCGGTATAAGCGAGGTAGCCGAGCAGCAACAAAATCCCGACCGTAGCCGCACCGAACTTGAGATATGTTTTGCCTTGACTGGACATAAGGTAACCACCGCTGGGGGACAATCTGACCTTCACTTAAGACTCTACGCGTCCGCACCGCCAGAATCAAGATTGCCGCCGCGAACGAAAGTTCTCTGCAGACATTGCGGCGGGCGCGCCACCTCTCGCGCCCCATCCGAAAAAGCCTGCCCTAATCGAAGCCTAAAATCGAGCGTTCGCCTCCACTCACCAGATGCGTACACGATCCGTGGGCGCGAGGTACAGTTTCTCGTCGGCCTTCACGTCGAAAGCCGCGTACCAGGCATCGATATTACGCACCTCAAGGGCGCGGTATTGCCCGGGGGAGTGGCCATCAGTAAGCACCTGCTGGCGCAGCGCCGCGTCGCGACCTTTCTCTGCCCACGATTGCGCGAACGCGAGAAAGAATTGCTGGTCGTCTGACAGACCGTCCTGCGCCGGCACGTTCCTGCCCGCCACAGATGCCTTGTACGCGTCGTAAGAAGCAGCGAGTCCGCCCAGGTCAGCGATATTTTCTCCCAGTGTCTGTTTGCCGTTCAGAGCCAGGTCGGGAAACGGTTTGTAAGTGTCGTACAGCGCGGCCAGTTTTGCCGTGGCCGCTTCAAAATGAGCCAGGTCGTCCGGCGTCCACCAGTTGCGCACACGTCCCTTCGAATCGAATACGCTGCCTTCATTGTCGAAAGTATGGCTGATCTCGTGGCCAATGACCGCTCCAATCGATCCATAGTTCGCCGCGGCCGGGGCTTTCGGATCAAAAAATGGCGGCTGCAGAATCCCGGCAGGAAAGTTCAACGCGTTTTGCAACGGCAGGTTCACCGCGTTAATCGTTTGCGGCGTCATCGACCACTCCTTGCGGTTGATCGGCTTGCCCAGCCGCGCCAGCTGTCGGTGATACCCGGAGAGCTGTCCGCGCCAGAGGTTTCCAAAAAGGTCGTCGGCTTTCACTTCATAGTTCGAATAGTCGTGCCAGCTTTCCCCATAACCGACGCCAACATAAAGAGTGTCGAGCTTGGCCTCCGCCTCCGCTTTAGTCACTGGATTCATCCACGTCAGCGCTTCAATTCGCTTGCGGAATGCCACCTTGAGGTTCGCCACCATGGCCTCGACCTCCGCCTTGGCTTCCGGCGGAAAGTAGCGCCGCGCGTAGAGTTGCCCCACGTCGTCGCCCAGATACCCGTTGACCAGTTGGACGCCGCGCTTCCAGCGCTCCTGCTGCTCGGGCGTGCCCGAGAGCACTTTCCCGAAGAACGCGAACTGCTCGTCGGCGAGAGCCTTCGGCAATCCGAAGGAGTAGGACTCAATCAGGTGGTAGGCCAGCCAATCCTTCCAGGTTTCAAGTGGCGTCGAGGCGACCAGAGCCGATTCTGCGGTAAACGCCGTCGGCTGCCAGACGATAAAACTCTTTTGATTGCTCAGTCCCGCGCTTTGCAAATACTCGGCCCAATTGAGCCCCGGCGCTTTGGCGTTGAAATCACGCAGCGTCCAAGTATTGTTCGCCTTGTGGATGTCATCGTTTTCCGCCAGGCTGATATGCTTTTCCGCAATCGCGTGCTCCAGTTCGACGATGCGAGTAGCGCGACCGTCGGCATCGCTGAATCCCGCAAGCTTCAGCATCGTGGCCACATGCGCCTGATACTTGGCGCGCGTATCTCGCATTGCATCGCTGTCGGAAAGGTAGTATTCGCGGTCAGGCAGCCGTAGCCCACCTTGCAGAAGATAAGCAGTGTAATGGTCCACGTCATTGAAGTTCGGCGCAACCCAAAGCCCGAAAAGATTCGAAGTATGGAAGTTCGTGTTGTTGAGCGGGTCCACATCGGCACGCAAAGTTTCGCCCAACGCGCGCGCCAGATCGCGTTTATTGCGGATCGCGGCGATAGCGTCAAGATGCGGTTGCAGCGGCTTCAACCCTTTAGCCTCAATGCCGGCCTCATCCATGTAAGAGTTGTAGAGGTCGGCGATTTTGCGGGCTTTATCGCCCGGCGCAGTGTTCTTGGCGGCATCGGTGATCAGGTCCGCAACCCGCTTGTCGGTTTCATCCACCACCGGCATACCGGGAAATGTTTCTCCGTGGTCGGCGGGGATCTCCGTGCGCTTCATCCATTCTCCGTTGGCATATTCGTAAAAGTCATCGCCCGGCCGCACCGTGCGGTCCATATATGAAGAGTTAACGGCCGGGCCCGTGGGCAACGGGGCGGACGAGGACGGATCTTCTTTAGCGGAAGTTGCACTAACCGCGCCAAACAGCGAAAACAGAATTGCGGCGCAGACAAAAACATTCGCCCGCGAAAAATTGCTACAAGTTTTTTTCATGAATGTGCTCCGCGAACATTATCGACGAAAAGAGCTGACAATTAGACGGACACCCCAAAAGAAAGATAGCCCATCCTCAGATTTGTCGACTTTGTCATTACAGCTGATACGCCACGGCAATTCACACTTTGTCATTCCGACCGGAGCCGAAGCGAAAGCGACGGCGGAGTGGAGGAACCTGCTGTTCTTTCTCCGGCCCGATGTATCCTCGAATAATGGTGGAAGTGGGAACGCATGGTGGAAGCGGGAACGCCTGCACAAACCTCGGGAAGGGCACGAGTTCCACTCGTGCCGTAAAGCGCGGGAAAAGATGCGGATTTCAGCCGCTGAGGTCTGCCGTTTCTGAACAGAGATCATACCGGCGGGAGATTCAAGCATCACGCGGACCGTTCTTAGAACTACTCCGCATCACACCCCAAAGAAAACCGCAGCGCAGCACAAACCTCATTCATCCGAGCAGAACTAAGCTGGGCCACACGCCTCCCGATGCGCTGTCGCGACACCGTAACGGCATTGTGCAGGTTCACCGCACACGGAGACTTCATGCCGTCCTCCTCATTCAGCAATACTTCCGAAGGCACGCCGCGAATCGTCGAAGTGACCGGCGCCACCGTAACTGTCGATAGATACGCGATCGCGCTGTCGCGGGTAAGCACAAGCGCCGGACGTTTCTTGTCAGGCGCGGCAAAATCGTAGAGCCGAATCTCGCCTCGGGCTATTCGTCCGGCCACGTGGCCTCCGACTCCCAAAGCTGCAATTCTGCCTCGCCCGCCGCATGTCCCGTATATCCCTGGCGGTCGCGCTCTTCACTGGCTCGCAGTTCCAACCGGCGAAGATGTTCCCGCAGAGCGTCGCGCACCAAGGCCGACCGGTTTCGCCGGGTGCGCTTCGCAGCCAGGTCGGCAGCATGTAACAGCTTCTTATCCAGCACGATTTGGACAATTTCCATGTGTGGAACCTATTCCACAGTATACTCCACAGTGGACATTTTCCGGCATTGTTGAATGGATGGCCCACTCAAGAGGAAGATCCGCCCTAACATAATGCACGGCTGCCCGTCCTCGTCCCTCCGTTCTTTGAGGGGACAGGGCGGGGATTTTGACTGCCCCCACGAGCAGTATTAGGAGATAAGAGTCCCCGCCCTGTCGCAAACAACGCGACAAGCACGGGGCAGTCCCGGGGTTCAATATGGGCGCAAAGGTCGGTTCGACCCCATGCTTGCATTTTTCTTGGTCTGTACGCTATCCTCATGCCCTCGCAAGAAGCACCACGTCGCGCGGTACCTCAGTTCCGGGCCCCAAATCTCCCCATCTGTCGCCGTACGGCGAACTAGAAGGAGGGTCTTCTCATGGCAGCCAAGTCCGTGATGACAACCGATGAACTCTTTTCCCGAATTGCCGCTGAGCTCCGAATATCGAAGTCGCTTGTTCGTCGCCTATTTGAGGAACTGACCAGGACGGCCATACGCGAAACCAAGACGAAGGGAGTTTTTGTGCTGCCCGGCGTAGGACGTCTAGTTAAGACTCAGAGGAAGGCCAGGAGAGGCATAAATCCATTTACGGCGAAAATAACAAAGGTACAACCAACGTCGGTCGCGAATTTTCGCGTCGACGCCGGCTTTGTAGAGCATGTTGGCCGCATAAAGTATGTCAAGAAGATGCTCTTTGCTGCTGATGTTTCTCATGTGCAAAAAGCGCGAGAACCCGCTCGCATCGCGGCGAAAACTCCTAAGCAGCCAAAGCACAAGTATGAAGTTGTTAGAATTTTCTACGCCACTGATCGAGAAGCAGTGTCCGGTAAGCGGCTTACGTTTGGTTCGCGCAGAAATTCGTCCGGTTCGCTTTCACTGGGGACATGCGATGTAAGCATCCCTCAAAGCCACAAGGTGGGAAAGGTCGAAAGGCCGTCGATCCTGCGACTGGAGTTCCGCGAAGACCCAGATAAGCATTTCGTGATTCAAAGTGTCACCACCAAGACGGATGGTGAATTCTATGGTGATCTGTCAGAATCAGTTGGACGCTCCGAAAAAAAGGAAGCATTCGTTTTCATTCACGGATTTAAGGTGTCCTTCGACGACGCCGTCTATCGAACCGCGCAGATTTCGCACGACATACAGTTTAGAGGCGCACCGATCTTGTACAGCTGGCCTTCCAATGGGAGTTTGTATGACTACACGCCTGACCTGAACAACAACGACTGGACGGTCGACCATTTAGAAATATTTCTCAAAGATCTAGTTGCGAAATCCGGCGCAAACGTCATTCACCTTATTGCTCATAGCATGGGAAACAAGGCGCTTACGAGCGCACTGAAACAGATGTCGCTAACTCGAACGTCGAGCGACCCCGAGTTTAACCAAGTCGTCCTGACGGCACCCGATGTGGATGCGTCCATTTTCACTCACCTCGCCTCGCTCATAAGCGCACTGGCGCATAAGATTACCTTATACGTCTCTAGCCGTGACCTTGCGCTAATTGCCTCCAAGAAGAAGAACGGGTCGTACCCGCGAGCCGGAGATTCTAGCAAGCAGATTGTGGTAGTGGCAGGAGTCGATACTGTCGATGCTTCCGCAGTTGACACTAATTTCATAGGACACTTCTACTACGCCGAAAACCGATCCGTACTAAGCGACATTTTCTATCTCTTCGAGGCGGGAAAGGATCCCAAGGACAGATTCGGAATGAGTCCCGTCCAAGGTCCTCCTCCTTACTGGCGGTTCAGTCCATAGATGGGGTGCCCGCCTAGGGGGACAGCCCCATGCGGCGGGTGGCCGTCCTTTCGCGCCCCGGCGAAAAGGGGCCCGCCCCATCTGACAACCCCAGCTCTGACTTTTCCACAGCCCCATTGTGACATCTGACCTTGTGCCGCCTATCGAACTTGCGCGATCATGGTCGAGGCAGTGACGGCCCAGAGAGACCGAATCGTGCCGCCCTAAGTCGTTTGTTATCAGGATTTTGATATCTAAGTTCTTTGAAAACAATATTTTGCAAAGTCCGTTTCGCGAAACCCGCGCCCAGCAAGGCTTTCAGCGGATATCGAAACAAAAAAATCGCGCCGAATCCGCCGTAAAAGGTCCAAACGCACGAATCGCGAGATGTCCGTCAAACTTTATTTTGATGGAGAAATCCACGCCGATAAAAGAGCCCGAAACCCAGGCCTAAGACATGAAGATTTGCGAAAGCTGAAGTAGAAAGCTGAGAGCTGAGAGCTAGAAGCTAGCAGCTAGAAGCCAGAAGCGAACTCCCACTAAAATGAAAGTAGCCTCACAATCATGATCCATCCCTGGCACGACGTAACTCCCGGCGACAAGCTCCCGCAGGAATTCGACTGCGTGATCGAGATCCCCTTCGGATCGAGTGTGAAGTACGAACTCGACAAAGCCAGCGGACTCATCAAGCTCGACCGCGTCCTTTATTCAGCCGTCTACTATCCGGCGAACTATGGCTTCATCCCGCAGACGCTGGCCGAAGACGACGACCCGCTCGACGTGCTCGTGTTCTGCCAGGATCCGGTCGTGCCGCTCACCATCATTCACGCCCGCGCCATCGGCCTGATGACGATGATCGACGGCGGCAAGCCTGATCACAAGATCATCGCCATCGCTACGCAAGACCCCGAGTTCAACTCCTACCACGAAGCCGCCGAGATGCCGCCGCATCGCATGCTCATGCTGCGGCGCTTCTTTCAGGATTACAAGCAGCTCGAGGGCAAGGCCGTCGAAGTCGATGAGATTCGCCCCGCCGGCGAAGCCTATCCCATCATTCTCGACGCGCTGCAGAGCTACAGCGATCAACGCCGCAAAGGCTTCAAGCCGCCAGAGAATCACTGAACGCCGCTCTCAGGAACTTTAGTAATACGGTGCCAAGAACTGCATCGGCCTATCGCTCGTGTACTGGGGTAACTTCTGTGGGCACGCGGTAGCCAATAGAATCTGGCGAGTCTAAAACTTCAGTCTGGGGTTTATAAAAACTGAAGTTCATTCTGCCGAAAGGCCTTGAGGAAACTATGAAAACCGTACGACATTGCGCCTTAATCGTGTTTATGGTGGCTCTCTGTGCCGCATTCACATTCGCCGACGAACCCGGAAGGCATCCGGCTTACCTGCATGCTCTCACCGATCTCCGCCACGCTCGCGCTCATCTCGAAAACCTGGCGCCCACTCATCACATGGATAAAGAAGAGGAACACGCCATTAACGAGATCGACAAAGCCATCGACGAAATCAAGAGGGCCGCGATTGACGACGGCAAGAACTTGAACGATCACCCGCCGGTCGATGCGCATATGGACCGGGCCGGCCGCTTCCACCGCGCCATGGAACTTCTGGATAAAGCTCACAATGACATTGCCCGAGAAGAAGATGACCCGTCCGTACGCGGTCTTCGTGATCGAGCCTTGCACCACATCGATGAAGCTCATCGCATCGTCGATCATCTGATCATCCAGGCTTCTAACCACTAGATCGCAGCTTTCGCATCATCGAAAATCGGCTCGAAGGAGAAACGCCCGGCAAATGCCGGGCGTTACTTTTTTCTCTTGACTTAATGTACTAATATTGTAGTACACTGGGACACATGGGACGCACTCCCACGAACGGCCAGGGTTTCCAGCTCAAGCTGGACTTGCACTCCGGAGTTCCCGTCTACCGCCAGATCATCGACCAGGTGCGGACCGGCGTCGCGGCGGGAACACTCACCGCCGGCGATCAACTTCCCACCGTCCGCCAGCTTGCGGTCGATCTCGCCATCAATCCGAATACGGTGATGCGCGCCTATCGCGAGCTTGAACTCGGCGGCATGCTCGAAACTCATCAGGGCACCGGAACATTCATCAGCAACAAGAAGGTCACCAAGAACAGCGGCGAACGCGAGCGGCAACTTACGCAGTTAGCCAACGAATTCGCGGCCCGCGCCGGGGCTGCCGGCTTTTCCGTGGATGAACTGCTGGATCGCCTGCGCGAGTTGGCGCCTCAGTCGAAGCAAAGGAGATAGGTTATGACGAAAATTGAAATCGGTCAGATCAGCGGTATCGGAAGGTCGCTATTCATCCTCTGCCTGTTGGCCGGCGCGATAGTCACTGCCGCCACCAAGCATCCGGCCGGAATTATTGCAGGCGCCGCTCTCGGCCTCTACCTCATGTTCGCGATCAAGGTGGTGCAGCAGTGGGAGAAGGTCGCAGTGTTACGGCTCGGCAAGTATGTCGGGCTGCGCGGGCCGGGCCTGTTTCACAATTGTGCCGATCGTAGAAACTCTCAGCCCATATGTTGATCAGCGCGTGCGCGTGGCCAACGTCTCGGCCGAATCCACGCTGACCCGCGACACTGTCCCGGTGAATGTGGATGCCATTGTCTTCTGGCTGGTATGGAATCCAGAGAAATGCATTCTCGAAGTCGAGAACTTCATCGAGGCCATCAATATGAGCGCGCAGACCGCGCTGCGCGAATCGATTGGCCGCCACGAACTCGCGCAGATGATCACCGAGCGCGAGACACTCGGCCGCGAACTGCAGCGCATTCTCGACGAGAAGACGAACCCGTGGGGCATCACGGTGCAGTCGGTTGAAATTCGTGACGTGAGAATTCCGCAAGGATTGGAAGATGCAATGTCCCGCCAGGCGCAGGCCGAGCGCGAGCGGCAAGCGCGAATCATTCTGGGCCAGGCGGAAACTGAAATTTCGAACAGCTTTGTGCAGGCCGCCGCGTCCTACGCGGAGAATCCTGTGGCCTTGCATCTGCGCGCCATGAACATGCTGTATGAAGCGATCAAAGAGAAAGGCTCGATGGTAATTGTGCCTTCGTCAGCAGTGGAAACGATGGGCCTAGGCGGCTCACTCGCAACCGCATCACTGGGCGGAGCAAAAGCCCAGTGACTAATGAATGAACGCAAACCACACGCCGGAGACGGCTGTGAAAGGAGAAACGTATGAATTGGATCAAGGCTAGTAATCTCGCAGGACTTAAGGACAGAGTGCGCAGTGTGGCATTCCTGGTAGTTGCAACTGTCTTGTCATTGGTTCCGCGGAGCACTGCGCAGGCGCTCCAAAAAGGCATCAGCGTAGAGTTGGCTCCTACAAGCAGCGCAGTAGCTGTACCCGACGCCGACAACCAGGACGCTTTGATTATCACGGTTACCGAAGCCGGGAAACTCTATTTCGGAATCGATATGCTCACGCCCGATGCGCTGCTGGAAAAGCTCAAATCTCGCACGTCGCATCATGCGCAAACTCTCTACATCAAGGCGGACGCCAAGGCTCCTTACGCGTGCGTCATGAAAGTTTTGGATGCGGCGCACATCGCGGGTGTAGCGAGTGTGACGTTGCTGACGACTCAACCAAGAACTACGCAAGCAGGAGCAACAGTTTCTCCGCTAGGAATTGAAATGGAGTTGGCTCGACACTCGCCTGAGGCAACGAAATGAAGACGAAAGCGGCGGCTCAAAGCCGCCGCTTGTTCAAGTTTATTTCGGAGGTGGGGTTGACCCGAGCGGAATCATCTTTTTGGATCCCATCTTCTCTCCGAATCCCATCATCTTTTGCATTTCGTTCGGGTCATAGAAGAAAGGGCTGTAATCGTGGTCGGAGATTTTTTCGGGATCGGCCTGATCGGTCACTGCGTCGGGTCCAAGGATGGTCGCTCTCCTTTTCATTTCCGCCATGTAATCTCTGTCGAGGAAAACCTCGGCCGGGTTTGGAGCTTTCAACAACAAATCCCGCGGGCCAAGATAGAGATAAGCATCCGCCATTCTTGAGAAGGCGACGCCGCTGGAGTCCACGGGAGTCTCGGTTCGCTTGCCATCCTTTCCAACCCGGAATATCACGTTCATACCCCCAAAGGAGTGAGTCTTATCCAACAGATCCGCCAGCCAAGTGCCAGCCAGGGTTTCGACCAGCGACGGAATCGGCCACACAGCCATCCGGGATTCGAACTCGTCGTTGTATTTCTCCAGTGGCGAGTGACTGCCGAAGCCGGCGTGATCCGCAATCACGAAAGTCACCCCCGGATAGTTCTTCTCATACGCTTCCACCGCTGACGCAAACAACATCGGTCCAGCGTGATTGTGGTAAAGATGCAACGCGCCGAAAAGCATGAGCGCTTTGCGGTGCTTCGAGAGCACTTCCTTTTCCATCACGGAAGCGATCACAGGATCGCGCATCATGAATTGCCCGCCAGCGAAGTCTGCGGCGGTCTTCACCTTGCTCCAGTCGACAGGAGGATCTGCCGCCACCATGCGAAACCGCCTTTCCGGCGGAAGCCTCTGATTGATTCTTCGTACCAGCGGAAACAGTTCTTCATAGAACGCAGACACGCTGCACATCGGCTGGGTTGTGTTGCGCCAAACCTGCCGCGCCTGGTCGAGCGGGACATCGTCGCCCGCAATGTAGCGGTCGAGGATTGGTTGGTAAAGCGAGTTGCCGCATTCCACAACGATGTCGTTGACCTTGCCGGGAAGCTCAGGGTCGCGGATGAGATTGAGAATGAACTGGTCGAGATCCTGATTCCCGTGAGCCGCGCCCATTCCGACGACTTCGTATTTGCCAAAGGCAGCGAGAATCGCCTTCGTGGCATCTTGCGGCTTGGGATCGTTGCCAGTGAGAGTAGGGCGCGGCGGCGCGGCCATTTCCTCTCCGGGCCCCGGCAGCGGAATGGATTGCTGCGCTTCAGTCGAACCGATCGCAGGCTTGGCGCCAGAGGATGTCTGGCCGAAGCAGACGGCAATCATGAGAAGGAATAAGACGGTCAGCAGACGGAATTGCATTGGAAATGTTTCCTCAGTAACGTTCAGATTTTAAGCTGGCTTCGCGGGCCGGGCAACGCGGAGTGTCTCGCAAAAAGGCTGGTGCGATCATTCACTGCGCCGATGGGCCTTGTCGGCTCGGGTGTGAGCGGCAGATCAGACTTGACCCGCGTACAGGTTTTCGACAGATACGACGGAAACATTAGAGACCAGAGTGATAAACAACTTGCTCAGAAACTCCGCAGAATAATTCCATTTCGGCAAAATCGCCCCTATCTCGCTGAGAAACAAGATCTCCTCCTTTGGCGGGGCCGTTGCACAACACGGATGTGCACATCGCGGCACGTTCATTAGAAACTCCCTTTTGCACAATCGGCGCTCGAACTGGGTCTCGCGATGACAATCTTGAGGAGGTTTTTGTTTTGTCGACGGCACGTTTGTTTGCTCTCCTGCTTTTGATCGCTACCCACGCTGTGGCTCAGAATGGCATGCCCAACGAACCGCTCCTCGGGTTGCACAATGAGATCGAGCCAACCGGAAGTTTTACCCCGACTACGACTACGACAGCACCGCTGCCGGATGCACCGACCCGCCGACGAGTCGTCGACAAAAAGTTCGTCATAGTCATGGGCGCGCTGGGTGGCGCGGAAAGTCTCCGCTTCACCTCGCGCAAACTCGTGCTCGATAATGAGTTCGCCGCCGGCGCTCCGTGGGTCACGCGCGTGCCTCCGAGCCAGCACCTTGTCGCCAAGTACGGCGCGCTCTATGGGGCTGAATTGGTCACAGTTTACGAACTCAAGAAAAGCCACTCATGGCTTCCGGGCGATCGGGTTATCCGGAAGCTTTGGTGGGCGTATCCTGCGGCGATGGTGACAATCCACATTAAGAACGGAGTTGGCAATATTCGTACGCAAGGCCCCGGGGGCTGCACGTCGGTGGAGTGCGCGGAGCAAATGCAATAGTCCCTGCGCGGCGTGCGCGCAGACGGGTATAATCTGCGAATGACGAAATCCAGTGATGGTGAATCTGTGGTTACTCCGGCCAACGGTTCGAATGGCAACGGCAATAGTGGATATAGCGCGCCGAAGCCGCGCGAAGAGTGGTTGGCCCGGCGCCGGCAAGAGAACAGCGACGGCAACTTTTCGCAGATGCACTACGCGCGGCAGGGCGTGGTCACCGAAGAGATGGGCTACATTGCCCACCGCGAAAAGATCGCGCCCGAACTGGTGCGCGATGAAGTTGCCCGCGGGCGCATGATTATTCCCGCGAACATTAACCATCCGGAACTGGAGCCGATGGCGATCGGCGTGGCGTCGCTGTGCAAGATCAACGCCAACATCGGCAACTCGGCGGTGACTTCGGAAATTAAAGAGGAACTGAAGAAGCTGCACACGGCCGTGCATTACGGCGCCGATACCGTGATGGATTTGTCGACGGGCGGCAACATTCATGAGATTCGCGAGGCAATTCTGCGGCATTCGCCGGTTCCCATTGGCACCGTGCCGATTTACGAAGCGATTGCGCGTGTGAAGCGCGTGGAAGATCTGAATGCTTCGGTGATGCTTGAAGTGATTGAGGAACAGGCGGCGCAGGGCGTCGATTACATGACGATTCACGCTGGCGTGCTGATTCAGTATCTGCCGCTGATCTCGAAGCGCATTACCGGGATCGTAAGCCGCGGCGGCGCGATTCTCGCGCAGTGGATGGCTTACAACCATAAGCAGAATTTTCTTTACGAGTGCTTCGACGACATCTGCAAAATTTTCAAGAAGTATGACGTCAGCTTTTCCCTTGGCGATGGCCTGCGTCCGGGCTGTGTAGCCGATGCCAGCGACGAAGCGCAGTTCTCCGAACTGAAGACTCTTGGCGAGTTGACGAAGATCTCGTGGCAGCACGACGTGCAGGTGATGATCGAAGGCCCCGGCCACGTGTCGATGGATAAGATCAAGGAGCAGGTGGAGAAAGAAGTTGAACTCTGCTACGAAGCTCCTTTTTACACCCTGGGCCCGCTGGTCACCGATATCGCTCCCGGCTACGACCACATTACGTCGGCAATCGGCGCGGCCATGATTGGATGGTACGGTGCGGCCATGCTTTGCTACGTCACGCCTAAGGAGCACTTAGGGTTACCAAATGAAAAAGACGTGAAAGACGGCATCATTGCGTACAAGATTTCAGCGCACGCTGCTGATATTGCCCGCGGACGTCCTGGCGCTCGCGACCGCGACGATGCGTTGAGCTTTGCGCGGTACAAGTTTGATTGGGAGAAGCAGTTCGCTTTGTCGTTGGACCCAGAGACGGCGCGCGCGATGCACGACGAAACTTTGCCCGACGACTTCTACAAAGAGGCGGCGTTCTGCTCCATGTGCGGCCCGAAATTCTGCTCGATGAACTATTCGTCGAAGGTCGACGAGTACAACAAGCAGGTGCACGGCATCGAGAAGAAGGATTATTCGGAACTGGTGGAGCGGCTGGTTTCGATCAAGTAAGTAGAGAAGTTATGAAATTCGAAATTGAAAACACCTGTGACTGCGGCGGACGCTACATCTTTTCCGCATATGGCGATGCCGAGTTTGGAAGGGCAACGTGCTCGCGCTGCGGAAAATCAATGTACGCAATCGATCCTCTTAGCGTGAGCATCACTGCCGAGCGACTTCTGTACCGAGGTCTAGCAGAGCTGGAGGGTGGGGATTACAGTCTCTCAATTGTTCTTGCGACAATGGCCGTGGAATCGTATTTAACTCGGTTGTTCCTTAAGTTGAAGGGCATGGAAGCATACGCCGTTACCTTTACGCTGCCGACTCCAGCGGAGGAGGTAGCTTGGGAAAAGGAATACCCGAGAAGCGGCGGATTTCCAGGCCCAGCAGGCTTCGTGTCTCAAAGACTAGTGGCGACGACGTTCGATAAATTTATCGAGGGAAACGGGCCTGCCAAAACAATATTTCTACGATTACCGAACCCTTCACAGGTCAATCCAGCACAATATTTCCAAGATCAGCTTTTCAAGCGACGCAATCGGATCGTCCACTGGGGTTACGTAAACTCGACTAAGGACGAGGCTGCGGAATGTCATGTGATCGCCGTTGCGGTCGTTTCGATCCTGAGAGAGATGGATAAGGCCGCAGACTGGACGAGGTTCGCTCAGGAAATCGCCGAAACCGCTCGGGCTGGCGTCGCTGCGGAGCGTCAGCATCTGCAAGAAATCTTAGCCGAGCATCAGAAGGGGCCGCAGCCTCAACCTTCGCCCATCCGGTGAATCACGCGCGATTCACTGTTATTGCCGGCGCAAACGGCTCGGGTAAAAGTACGCTTACGCGATTGAACCGGATGGATTTCCGGGAGTTTCCTCTACTCGACCCTGACGTGATCGGCAAGGCTCTTCGGACTACCCTGCCCAGAACGTTTCCGATTGCGGCTGCGCGTCAGGTTCTGGCCTCTGCGAAAGACCATATCGGCAAGCGTGAGAGCTTCGCCGTTGAGACGACGCTGTCCGGAATGCATTATCTGCGAATGATGGTTGACGCGCGAATTCGTGGCTTCGAGGTCGTGCTGGTTTATATCGGGACAGAAAATGTTGATATCAACCTAGCTCGGATCAGGAATCGAGTTCTCGCCGGTGGCCATGATGTCCCGGAGAGTGATGTCCGCCGACGTTACGAGCGCAGCTTCAAGAGTCTTCCGATAGCGATAGAGCGTGCCGACCACACCATCTTGTTCGACAACTCAACCGAAGAGGGTTACCGGCTTGTCGCGGTTCTTGGGCTATCTGGAAGTCAGTGGTTCGAGCCCGTTCCAAACTGGGCGGCCATATAGCCGAGTTGATTGGAAAAAAGCTTGGGCTCTCCTCTGATTGATTTTGCATCGAGTCCCGGAGCTGACTTGTTGTTTCTTCTCCCGCCGCCGAGCACGATAGTTCCAAGCAGGCATCCCACGATTTCCAGTGCGAGAAGGATGAAGACGCTTACGTTAAAGACGGCGGTCCAATCGCCGGGCGCTACCATGAAAACGTTGTTTTGAGAGGCATGCAGGAAGTGCTCATAAAGATCGGCACTCATGGCAGCCAAAAAGAAAATCAGCGCGACGAAGCCGGCAACTTTATCGCTCAGCTTCGATACCAAAATTGATACGCACGCGTGCCCCAACGTTATCAAAATTACGGCCAGCCAACTGACGTGGTCGTTTGGGGCTGGAAGAACCTTGGCCGCAAGGAACAGGTGCCAGATGGCGACGATCCAGTGTGCGGCAACTACTAACAGGGCGAGCGTCCTGGCTCTTGTCATAGGCCGATGCCTTCTCCCTGGGCGAATAACCTCAGGCTTTCGGCATTATATTACCCGCCGGGGTCGCGGGTGGCACAGAGTGCCTACTTCCCCTCCAGCCTAATATCGCCTACCCCAACGCGCGCGTGCAGTTCGTATTTGCCGTCACCGCTGTACCTGAGAGTCTTGCCCAGCCAGTCGCTAGTTTCGCCGTAGCCTTCGCCGTCCACGTCGCCGATGCTGGTGCTGGCGCGGACCAGATGGTAGGCTGCGCGCCCGTAGGCTACCCGGATGTCGCCGATGCCTAGCTGAAGATCTTTGTCGCCCTCGATGCCTTCGATCCGGAGGTCGCCGACCTTTTCGTGCACGTCGAGATTGGTGTTTTGCGGGACCTCGAGTTCTACGTCGAATTGAGTGTTGCCGCTGGTGGGTGCGCGGAATTCGATGTTGGCATCGCGACCGTGGAGGTCGATATCGACACGCGCGTCTTTTACGTGGCTCTCGCTCCACGACTTGACGGTGTAATGGAGGCGGATCTTGTCGGAATCTCCGCGGCGGATGTGCAGGTCGCCCACGTTGAGGCGCAGGTGCACCATGCCTCCGGCGGCGAATTCGCGGACCTCGTCGTGGGTTTCTGAGTAGTCCCAATGATCTGAGGCGGCGCAGAAAGGCGCGAACAGGAGGCAGACGATGATGGTCTTGTGAAGCATGGCTAAACGGATGGGAGACTTTCCGGGCATGGAACACCTCCGGCGGATGGACGCCTGATTAGGGTACGCGGTTCATGCGGGCTCGGTTCCCTGAAAATTCTTGAGGGTGGACGCAATTCGCGGAAAGGAGTATACGCGACCACACGAGCTTTGCTGTGGAAGTCGGCTACGCCGGCTTAACGAAATTTGAATGGGTTGAAGATCTCTACGCCGAGATGCTTGAAGTCCTTCTCGTCTCTGGTGGCTACACTGAATCCGTGGATCCTGGCAGTTGCTGCGATCATGGCATCCTCTCGCAGAGCGTCCGGCTTTCCAGCCATCAGCCGCGACCATTCTCGGAAGCACGCCGAGTCCATGGGTACAAAAGCAAAAGACAATTCCACCGAAGTCAAGAAAGACTCGATCTCACGGGCTTTGGCGGGGTCTTGCCCCCGCGTCAGTTCCACACCGTCTTGCAATTCTCCCATCGTTACCGCTGAAAGAAAAATCTGCTCCACACGAAGAGTTTCCATCCAGGCCACGACCGCTCCGTGGGGCTTGATCTTACGCAGTTCAGAGATGACGTTGGTGTCAAGCAGGAAGCGGGTCACTTGAAATCCGGATGAGTGAAGTCAATCGGCGTCCGGCGCTTCCACGAGGTTCGCTTAGGAAGAACGATGTCGAAACGCGGTCCGGGGCCGAGGAGGAGTTCCTTAATGTTAGGACGCCTTGATTGTTGCAGCCGACGCCATTCCTCGATAGGCACAAGGACGGCAGCCTCGACGCCGCGGCGTGTGACTACCTGCGGGCCTTTCGTCAGAGCGGCATCGAGGAATTCACTAAACCGAGACTTCGCTTCTTGCAATTGCCAGGAACCCACAGAACCACCTCTGTAAGCATTGTATGACTAGTCAGATGACTAGTCAAATAAACTAACGGTATCCATCGAGAGCCTTAGCCGCGCGTTCCAGAGCCGCCGTCAGAAGCGCGAGTTGCTGGCGCACTCGCTCCGCGTCGCCTTTGTCTAGCGCCTCATTCACTCCCGGAATCACCACCGCGGCATAGCCTGTATATTCGCCGGGAGCATAGATGGCGTGGCGAAACCAAGGGCGGTGGGGCAGACCTTCCGGCACGAGCAGAGCGCGCTCGGCGTTGCGCAGAGCCTGATTCAAGCGAGCGGCGTCTCGCGGAGGATTTTTTTGCTTGAGCAGAATCTTTGCTCCGGCTTCCTGAAAATGTTTCGCCGCCGCTGTTGCCGCACTCAGATCGAGCGCGTGGTCGCCGAACTTATTTTCCGCCCGCTTCCTGGCTGCGTCCAGATAAACGGCGATCTCTTTTCCATATTCGTTGTAGTCGTAGGGCAGCACGTCGGCGTCGGCCATACGTAGCGCTTCTAGTCCAAACACTCTCGCCATCTGCTGCTCGTAGACAAAATCAGGATCGCCGAACTTCTTGAACCAGGCAAAGTTGTCGAACACCGAGTGATACACGCCGTACGGGCCGGTGGAACTTATATCGGTCGAAGGCACGCCGAGGTGCTGCTGGAAAACGCTGTAATCGGAACCGCTGCCCAGGTCGCCGACCGGAACCTCTCCGGCAGTGGGAGCGGCTGGCGCGCCTCGATTGCCCTCGACGGCTTCGGCGCGGGACTGCATTGTTGTTGCACCCGGCTGATCCGACTTTTGCCACGCATCATAGACCGTTCCGCCTTTTGGACTGGAAACGGCCCTGGTGACGTCGCGCACAAACTGCTTCAGGCTGGGCACGGATGAGGCGCCGAACTTGGGCCCTGAGTCACCGACATCCATGTTGAAATATGCAGCGGCGCTCGCGAGATTCGATTCGTGTTGCTCGGCCCATTCGGTGGAACCCATGAGGCCTTCTTCTTCGCCATCCCAACTAGCAAAGATCATGGTGCGCTTCGGCTTCCAGCCTGTCTTCAACAGCTCGCCGATTCCGTGCACGGATTCGAGCATCGCCGCCGTGCCGCTGTTGGGATCGACTGCGCCGTAGACCCACGCGTCGCGATGATTTCCGGCAATCACCCATTCGTCCGGAAATTCGCTGCCGCGCACGCGGCCGATTACATCCCAGAGAGTGCGGAACTGATAATCCTGTTTGAGGTGCATCTTCACGCGCACCGGCCCCGGGCCCACGTGATATGTGAAAGGCAGCGCGCCCTGCCATTCGCGCGGCGAGTCGGGCCCGCCAAGATGTTGAAGAATGGGCGAGGCATCGTGGTAGGAGAGTGGCGTGACAGGGATCTTCGGCATCTGCGCGGACTTCTCGGGAGAAACGCGTTTGCTCTCTGAAAGCGTAGGCAGGGATGCGAATCCTTGCGTTGTGGGGTCGCCGGGAAACTCGAACATGTAGCCCGTCGATCCGCGCTGCACGCCGGTGTCGGGCCGCCACGGCCCGGCGGGATACTTATCGCCTTTCCTCCAGCCATCGTCGAACGGATCGGAATAGAGGATCACTGCCGCTGCGCCGTGTTCTTGCGCGATGAATACTTTTACTCCGCGAAAATTCTGGCCGTAGCGCACCAGCACAATCTTGCCGCGCACATCGATCTTTAACTTCTCCAGCTTCTCGAAATCTTCCGGCGTGCCGTAGTTGGCATAGACCACCTCGGCCTCGACGTCGCCGGAAGGCGACATGCCGCTGAACGGCATCACCACGCGCGGGTCGCCGTCATAGGGATCGCCATCGACGTGCTCGCGCGTGGGCCCATGCATTTCGACTCCGGCGGGCGCGGTGATGTCGACGCTGATCTCTGCGGGATAGTTCATCCACACTTTGTATTCGAAGATTTCCGTGTCGAGTCCAGCGGCGCGAAACTTCTGCGCTACGTAATCTGCGGTTGCTTTGTCTTCCACGGTGCCTGCCATGTGCGGCGCCTGGGTAAGTGTGCGCAGGTGTTCTTCGGCGAGCTTGGGATCGGGCACGGCTAGGAAACGAGCTTCGGTTGCGGCTTCGGCGGCGGAATCGCGGAAGCCGAAGATGGGCGGAGTTGCGGCGGAGGGCTGCGCAGGTTGGCCGCTGACTATCGGCGACAGAAGCGCAAACAGGACGAGCGAAGAAAGAAGAACGGATGAGAACAATCTCATGAGGCTCCCGCAGCGAAAGTATGTAAGGTAGCACAGCGGGTGCCACGCTAGACAGATGAAGCTAACGCGCAAGAGGTTCAAGCGTTTTAGGATTACGCCGCTTGGGAAAAGCGGTCTTAGCGACGTGAGCAGGAACCACGACTACTATCTGGCATTTCCTGACGCGACCGGCCCCGTGCCACCGGAGTTTCAGCGGAGGGAGACTATCTTACCTGCCCCGTCCCGACGATCTCGTATTTCGAAGAAGTGAGTTCTGCTAGCGCGAAAGGGCCGCGGCAGTGGAGTTTCTGGGTACTGATGCCCATTTCCGCGCCGAAGCCGAACTCGGCGCCATCGGTGAAACGTGTTGAGGCGTTCCAATAGACTGCGGCCGAATCTACTCCGCGGAGGAATTTTCTTGCATTGGCTTCGTCGCGGGTCACGATGGAATCGGAGTGCTTGGTGGAATAGCGATTGATGTGGGCAATCGCCTCATCTACGTTCGCGACGATGCGGATCGCCATACACAGGCGCAGATATTCTTCATGCCAATCTTGCTCTACCGCCGGCTCAACGTTCTGCCCGGCGGCGAGGCTGCGCGACCTGGCATCTCCGCGGACTTCTACTCCGGCCTCGATCAACTTCTTCACGATTCGTGGGACGTATTCCGCGGCGACGCGTTCGTGCACCAGCAGTTTTTCTGCCGAGTTGCATACCGACGGCCGCTGTGTCTTGGCATTGATCACGATCGGGTCGGCCATATCGAAGTCAGCGGATTCATCGACGAAGATGTGGCAGTTCCCTGCTCCGGTTTCGATCACGGGCACCGCGGAATTCTCAGTGACGAATGCAATAAGCCCCGCGCCGCCGCGCGGAATGATTACATCCACCAAGCCGCGAGCCCTGATGAGTTCTGTCACGGACTGCCGTGTGCTCGAATCGAGCAGTTCGATTGCACCGTCAGGCACACCCGGCACAGCTGCGAGAATCTCCACCAGGCGCTGATTGCTGTGCGCCGCTTCTTTGCCGCCACGCAATACGATGGCATTGCCGGTCTTGAGCGCGAGCACGGCAGTATCGACGGTCACGTTCGGCCGCGACTCGTAAATGATGCCGACTACGCCCAGCGGCACACGCACTTTGCGGATGCGCAGGCCGTTCGGGCGAGTCCATTCCGCGAGGGTTTCGCCAATGGGATCACCGAGCGCCGCGACTTCGCGCACACCTTGCGCCATCTCCTTGATTCGCGCAGGAGTAAGCACCAAACGATCGCGCATTGCGCCCTCGAGGCCGGAACTTTCTACGTCTTCGCGATTCGCCGCAAGAATCGTTTGGGCCTGGGCTTCAATCGCGTCGGCAATCGCCAGCAGCAAAGTGTTCTTCTCGCTGGTTGAGAGCAGTGCGAGTTTCGCGGCCGCAGCGCGCGCGCGGAGCAGCTTTTCCTGCGTCGAGGCCGAATTCGTAACCGTCGTCGCCATCAGTATCTTCCGTTCGTGGGAGGGAAATAGGTTCCGACCTTTCGTTGCATGGCCAATGTAATTCCTTGTGGATGGCGGCCATTCACAATTGCGACGTGCACACCGCCGTCGCTGGCGAGTTTGGCGGCGCGCAGTTTGGAAATCATGCCACCGCGTCCCTGGGCGCTCTTGCCGTTGCACTGGGCTTCTAGAGCCGGAGTGAGCTTGCGGACGACACGCACGAGTTTGGGTTTCTTTCGACCGTTTGGCATGAGGAAGCCATCGACATTCGTCAGCAGCAGGAGCCAGTCGGCCTTCACTGCGGTAGCCAATAGCGAACTGAGTTCGTCGTTATCGCCGAAAGCGCCTTCCAATTCGCGCACGCTGACGCTGTCGTTTTCATTCACGATGGGAACCACGCCCAGCGAAAGCAGCTCGGCCAGAGCGTTCTGCAGGTTGCGATAACGGACCGGCGACGTGAAGTCGTCGCTTGAAAGCAGAAGCTGCGCAACCACCTTCTTGCCGAAAAACAGGCGCTCGTAGGTGTGCATCAGTTTGCTCTGACCCACGGCTGCGCAGGCCTGCATGCCGGGAACGCCGCTGGGGCGCTCGGTTAGCGCGAGGCCGGACATGCCCGCGGCAATTGCGCCCGAGGTTACGATCAGATATTCGTTCTTGTTGAGGTCGAATTGATCGACCATGGCGCGCAGCAGGTTCGCGTCAATCTGACCGCCGGGAGCGATGAGGCTGGTGCCGACTTTGATAACGACTCTCATGTAATCGAAACTTTCATGGCTACTTGAAATGGTATCGCACTTAATGCTGGAGGAGGATTTCCCTTCTTGTTCGCTTTACTCTCTCGAAGTCGCTCGGGCTTGCGGCACAGGGGGCCCGGCGGGGAAGGACAATATACCTATCCTGCAATTAAAATGGCTTTCTGGCAAGATGAAAAATCTTGCCACTTTTTAACCCTATGCCTGCGCCTAATGCTACCAGTCGCTTCTCCGATCGCGTCGAGAATTACGTGCGTTACCGGCCGGGATATCCGGCACAAGTCGTTGAAGAATTGCAGGCCCAGTGCGGCCTTACCTCGAGCCACGTGGTTGCCGACATCGCCTCTGGAACTGGGATTTGGACTCGCATGCTGCTGGAGAATGGGAATACAGTCTTCGGCGTCGAACCCAATGCGGAGATGCGTGAGGCGGGCGAACGCCTGCTGGCGGCGGCGTTCCCGAACTTCACCAGCGTTGCCGGAACAGCCGAGGCGACTGCTCTGGCGGATCACAGCGTGGACTTTGTCACTGCGGCACAGGCCGCGCACTGGTTCAATCGTGAGCGAGCTAGGCGCGAGTTCGTTCGCATCCTGAAGCCCGGAGGATGGCTTGTGCTGCTTTGGAATGAGCGGCTCACGGATTCGACGAAGTTTCTTCGCGACTATGAACAGTTGCTGCTGACTTACGGAACCGACTACGAAGAAGTTCGCCACGAGCGGACGACCGACGCGGTGAATGAGTTCTTCGCTCCTGCTCCGTTTCAAGAGAGCGTATTCGAAATGCGTCAGGAATTCGATTACGCCGGCGTCGAAGGGCGATTGCTGTCATCGTCGTACGCGCCGGGACCGGAGCACGCTCAACATGCGCCCATGCTGCGCGAGTTGCGGCACATCTTTGATGCGAATGCGGTCGACGGGCGGGCTTCGTTCGAGTACAAGACGCGGTTATATTTTGGACGGCTGGCCTGAACAAGTCGCATTCCTTCCGAGGTAACGCTAGTGCCTGACGAAAAGTCTTTTCACATGACCCCTGACGAATTCCGCCGCCACGGCCATGCCGTGGTGGATTGGATCGCCGACTACCACTCCCGCATCGAGTCGTTCCCGGTGCTCTCGCAGGTGAAGCCGGGAGAGATTCGCGCCTCGCTGCCGCCGAACGCTCCAACACAGGGCGAACCGTTCGAGGCGCTGCTGAAAGATGTCGAGAAGTTGATCCTTCCCGGAGTTACGCATTGGCAGTCGCCGAATTTCTTTGCCTACTTTCCTTGCAACGCTTCGGGGCCTGGAATTCTTGGCGATCTTCTCTCTTCGGGACTTGGCGTTCAGGGCATGCTGTGGTCGACGAGCCCGGCGTGCACGGAGCTGGAAACGCATGTGCTCGACTGGCTTGTGCGCATGCTGGGTTTGCCGGAGAAGTTTCTTTCGTCGAGTACCGGCGGTGGAGTGATTCAAGATACGGCGTCGAGCGCCGCGCTGTGCGCGCTGCTGGCCGCGCGCGAACGCGCCACGAATTACACTAGCAATCAGAAAGGATGCGATGGTCGCGTGGTGGCCTACGTATCGTCGCAGACGCATTCTTCTTTGGAAAAAGCTGCGATGATCGCGGGAATCGGCCGCTCCAATCTGAAGTTGATTGAAGTAGACGACAACTTCGCGATGCGCCCCGAGGCACTCGCCCGCCAGATTGACACCGACAAGCGCGCCGGGCTCGTTCCCTGCTTCGTTTGTGCGACGGTGGGAACGACGTCGTCGAATGCGATGGATCCCGTCGCTGAGATCGCGAAGATCTGCGGCCGGCACAATCTCTGGCTGCATGTGGACGCAGCGATGTCGGGCACGGCGGCGCTTTGTCCTGAGTTTCGACATCTGCAAGACGGAGTCGAGTTTGCCGACAGTTACAATTTCAATCCGCATAAATGGATGTTCACCAACTTCGATTGCAACTGCTTCTGGGTCGCGGACCGCAAGGCGCTGATCAAGACACTGAGCATTCTGCCGGAATATCTGCGGAACCAAGCGACCGAATCGGGCGCGGTGATTGACTATCGCGATTGGCACATCCAGCTTGGGCGGCGCTTTCGGTCGCTGAAGTTGTGGTTCGTGATTCGACACTACGGTGTCGAGGGCTTGCAGCATCATATTCGGCGGCATGTGCAGTTGGCGCAGGCATTCGCGCAATGGGTGCGTGAAGATGTGAACTTTGAACTTGCTGCGCCGGTCCCGCTGAACCTGGTTTGCTTTCGCTACAGAGGCGGCGACGCAGCGAATCAAACGATCATGGAGCGGCTGAACCGCAGCGGCGATCTTTTTCTTACGCATACGAAACTGAACGGGAAGTTCACATTGCGGCTTTGTGTCGGACAGACGAATACAGAGGCGCGGCATGTGGAGCGGGCTTGGAAGCGGATTCGCGAGGAAGCGGAGAAGATCGTGGCTGCCGCGTAGGGTTGAAGGTCAGGCTTCCCAGGGATTCAGGATCGGCACCTGCGTGCCGGTAAAATCACCTACGTTGCGGGACACGACTGTTAGGTTATGTTGCATGGCCGTCGCCGCTAATAGACCGTCGACCACCGGCAAAAGCCTGCCTCTCGTCCTCAGAGTGGCGTCGAGCAGTCCCCAGCGGTCTGCAATGGCGCGGGTGACCGGTAATATCCTATCGAAAAAGCGCGACAGAAGTTCCGCTTCCAGCCACGTCTCCAGACGCGCGCGGCGCTGGCTCTGAGGGAGCAACGCGATGCCCCTGCGGATTTCCCCGATCGTAAGAACGCTTAGATACAGGAGCTGTTCGTCCGCGCTCTGCAACCACGCGAGCACCCTTGGGTCAGGGCGAGATCGAAATGGCTCAGAGATGCAATTAGTATCAATCAGGAAACCGCTCATAAATCGATATCGCGGGCGGGACTTCGGTCTCGCGTCAAATCAAGGTCGAGCCCTCGCAGGGGAGAATTTCGCAAGAACTCCACGAGATTCTGCGGCTGACGAGATTTGCCGATCAGACGCTCATATTGCTCCTCGGCAACCATCACTACGGCTTCTTTGCCCTGGCGCGTGATGCGTTGTGGCCCCTCGGTTCGCGCTTTGCGAAAAACTTCGCTGAAGCGAGCTTTGGCGGTTTGAACCTGCCAGACTTCCTGAGTTTGCTTCTGGACTTTCCGCAATGTCGCGCTCTCCTTCAAGACTAGTCTGACTAGTCATCATTATGATGGAGTGGGATCAATCTGTCAAAAGTTAAAGGAGTTGAGACCATATCAATGTGCGGATTGCGACCTCTCGGCGAGGAAGTCGGACTGACATTTCTTGGCCTCGGCGAGAATCGCGTTAAACTCCGGCGTGCCTCGCACGCTCGCGAGCATCGGGTCATTCTGCAAGGCAGTGGAGGCACAATAGTGCCCTTCGACCCCGCTCTTGAGCAGGCGCAGAGCAATATCATTCTGCCCGCTGTAAGCGAATCCCGGCCCGGCTGTGTACCTGTTCTCGGCATCGGGATTGGCAAAAATTTGCGGTGCGGCCTCTTTGGCAATACTTTCCACCTCCGAGGGCGGAGCGTGATTGAGATACGCAATAAGCGCGTTGAGGCGGCTAAAGCTGCCCAGCTTTTCAGCCATCTCCCGCGCCTGAGCCAAATTCCCGGCGCGAAGGTTGTGGACCACAAGGTTGCCCGTCACCCACTGTGATCCGATATCGAGTTGCAAAAACTCCAAGCCGCGCGCGTAGTTTCCCAGCTCATCGAAGGTGATGGAACAGGAACGGAGCTGATAGTTGCCCGGATCGAGGGCCAGAGCAGAGTCGCACTCATGCGCGGACTCATCGAGCACTCCGCCGTAGCGCAAAACATACGCCATCGAAAAGTGGGCTGCCGCGCTTTCCGGATGGCGCTCCACCAGCGCCTTGGCTTCCTGATAGGCCTTCACCAACTCGCCTCGTTCGACCCGCATGTCAATCAATTGACCCGCCGCGCTGACGACATTGGGATCGAGGGCCACAGATTTTTCCAGCGCGGATTTCGAGCGCTCAAACATGGCCTCGCCGCCGCCCGCATATTGCGAATCGTAGTAGTAGCGAAACCCCAACGCGTTCCATGCGGGCGCGTACGTGGGGTCCAGCCCAACGGCGCGCTCTAGCATCGCAATGGCATCTTTGTTGGGAAGAGGATCGTGCGGCAGCGCGATGCTGCGGAGATAAAGGTCGTAAGCTTCTTCGTTCTTAGGGCGAGTGCCGGCTTCCGCGGAATTCGTTCCTGCGCCCAGGGCGGGGACGAGTCCCTGACGAACCTTCGCGGTGATCTGGCCGCGCATGGCGATCATATCGGGAGCGGCGACGGTCATGGTGTCGCGCCACAGAATGCGGTTATTCTCGACGTCGACTGCTTCCAGCGTGATTTGAAGTTGCGAGCCTTCCTTGAGAAAGTGACCGGTGACGACGTCGGTAACGTGCATGGCGCGGCCGGCTTCCTGCAAGTCTTGTGTGGGCGAGTCGTATTTGCTGGTGGTCGCAAAGGGACGAATGGTCAGCGAGCCAACATAGCTGAGCGACGTGGCGATTTCATCGGCCAGGCCGAGGCGCAGAAAATCCAGATCCTTGTCGGCTCCCAGGTTTTGCAAAGGCAGCACGGCGACGGTCTTCTGGATGGAGGTGCTGGCGACGGGCGCGGGGCGCTGCTTGACGAACCAGAGGACGGCCGCGAGAGCCACCACTGCAACTGCGGCAACGATCGCGATGAGTACTTTGTAGGAAGCTTTTTTTTCAGTAGGCGCGGTAGCGCTGACGGCGCTCGCGGAACTCACTGCGATGGGTTGATTGGAACCGCTTGGTGCTGCTGCTCCGGCCGTTTGCGAGCTTCCAGTGTCCTGCAAAAGGGGCATTCGTCCTGACTCTGTGTCGCGCTTCAATCGCTGCAAATCGCCGCGGATCTCAGAGGCGTGCTGGTAGCGCAGGTTGCCATCTTTCTCGAGAGCTTTGTTGATGATGTCTTCGAGCCTCGCCGGAACTTCGCGATTCAGCCGTACGACTGCGACTGGGGCGCGATTCATGATGGCTTCGCAGATTACTGCGGGACTCTCTCCGTGAAAGGGCACATCGGCGGTCGCCATTTCGTAGAGGACCGCGCCAAAGGAAAACAGGTCGGAGCGGGCGTCAAGTTCGCGGCCGCGCACCTGCTCGGGCGACATATAAGTGACGGTGCCTAACATTGTGCCGGGGCTGGTGAGGTGGGCTGCGTCCATGGTTTGAGTGGCGCCGACGTTTTGGTTGGAACCGGGCGCCATTACTTTCGCGAGGCCGAAGTCGAGAATCTTGGCGTGGCCGCGCTTGGTGACGAAAATGTTTGCCGGCTTAATGTCGCGGTGAACGATGCCTTCGGCGTGGGCTGCGTCGAGCGCGTCGGCGATCTCGATGGCCAATGGAATCAGAGTGTCAGTATTGAGTGGTTGCGATCCGATGGCATGCTTGAGGGTCAGGCCGTCGAGAAACTCCATGGCAATGAAGGCCTCGCCGTCGTACTCATCAATTTCGTAGATGGTGCAGATGTTGGGGTGGTTTAGGGCCGATGCAGCTTGTGCTTCGCGCTGGAAACGCGCCAGCGCCTGAGGATCTTTGGCAATTTCATCGGGCAGGAATTTCAGCGCAACGAAGCGGCGAAGCTTGATGTCTTCGGCTTTGTAGACTACGCCCATGCCGCCACCACCAAGCTTTTCGATCACTCGATAGTGCGAGATGGTTTGTCCGATCACTGCGGAATCTTACGTGGGTGAGATGGGCAAGTCAACGAAACCGGCTCGCTTCGCTCGGTCGAGCGCCGAGGCGGCTGTCCCCACATGAGCGTCTCAGTGCGCGGCGGATCGCTCCGCGAGGAAATTCGATTGACATTGTTTCGCGGCTGAAAGAAGTCCGGCGTATTCGGGTTCTCCACGAAGTTTCACCAGAAGTGGGTCGGTTTGCAGGGCGGTGCCGCCACCGATTTTTTCAACGATGCGATAGTGCGAAATAGTTTGGCCGACCACTCCGCTGAATCTTACGTGGGTGAAATTCGCGCGTCAATGAAACGCGGGATGAAACCCAGGACGAAGTGCCGGTAGCGAACTTGGAAGTTCACGCCTGCTCCAGTTGTCTTGTGGCGGCGCTTCCAACGGTCTGATCGCCATTGCTTCGACATGAGCTATTTTGAACAGTATTCGGAATCGAAGCGGACCATTATGAGTAAACACTTAAGGAAACCCCCAGTGTCGTCTTGCCGCCCCCAGAGGACCTATATATGTGGATACTTACAAAGCGCTCCAAGGAAATGGCACTCGAACACGCCGAACTTGAGTCGTTAGTCTTGCAACGCACTGCAGAACTTCAAATTCTTTCCCAACGCTTGCTTAAGGTGCAGGATGAAGAAAGGCGGAAACTCGCGCGCGATTTGCATGACAGCACTGGACAAACGCTGGCCGCGCTTAAGATAAATGTCTCGTTCCTTGAAGCAAGAAGCCAGCCGGATTCGTCCGAGCGCGCTATTGTCGCCGAGGTAAGGGCGCTAGCGGATCAGGCGATCCGAGAAATTCGAACCATGTCCTACCTGCTGCATCCGCCACTTTTAGATGAGGTAGGTTTTGCGTGTGCGGCCGAGTGGTACGTTGAGGGCTTCGCGAAGCGAAGCGGGATCGACGTAAGCGCGGATTTTCCTACAGGCGAACGGTTGCCGAAGAACATGGAACTCGCCCTTTTCCGTGTTCTCCAGGAATGTCTCACCAACGTGCATCGGCACTCAGGAGCGAACGCCGTGACCGTAGTTTTTCAGCAGAAGCCCGATCTGGTAATCCTGAAGGTACAAGATTCCGGGCGAGGCATTTCCGCCGAGCGCCTGGCTCTGCTTCGCCAAACAGGTGCCGAATCGGGAGTTGGGCTGGCGGGGATGCGCGAACGTATGAACGAGCTGACTGGCAGGCTCGAAATAGAGTCGAGCGCCGGCGGGACAACCGTTCAGGCCACAGTGCCCCTTTACCCGGCGGCTCGACCGCCTTCATTCGAAAATTATGCGCGGGCAGAGGTTGCAACTGCGGTGCAGTCTTACCAGTAGAGCGCCGGGGAATCGAGACACTTTCGTTTCGGTCTTTCAATCAGTCCGCCGGCATGGGTACGGGGCGTGGCGCTGTGCGACGTATTTTCGCTGGAACTCGCGCCGGGACTGCCGCTTCTGCCGGGGCTTCGAGCCACTTGCGCACTTGCGGCATCGCCTGCCTCATCGCAAATTCGCCGGCTTTGATCAGTTCGCCGGCGCGCTTGAAGTCGTCGTAGGCAAAGCCGGCCACATCGGGCTCGACGACAACATCGGCAGCGCTTCGCCATACGCTGGCCATTGCATCCTGCGCGATGGCGAATGATTGTCCGATCACATCAAAAAAATGGCGCGGCGCTCCGCCTTTGGCCCATGTGCCTTTCAAGTGCACGGCCAGCACTCGCTCTGCGCCCATCTCGCGCAGCGGACGCGTGGGCACGGGATGCGAAAGCATTCCATCCACTAGATAGCGGCCGCGAATCTCAATCGGCAAAAACATTCCTGGATAGGCGCAACTGGCGCGCACGGGATCGATGATCGAACCGGAATGAAAGACGATGCCTTCACCGCTATTGAAATCAGTCGCGGTAACGCCAAGAGGAATGCGTAGTTCTTCGAACGTCTTCACCTTTAATGTATGGGTGAGGAACGACACCATGCGATCGTTGGAAGCTAAGCCGTAACGTGAGACCGTCCAGCGGGCGAAGGTAGTGAAGCGGCAGGAGTGTGCAACTTTCTCGAGATCCTCAAGGGAAAGCCCGCTGCAGTAAGACGCTCCAATCAGCGCGCCAACGCTGGTACCCGCGACGAGGCGAACTGGAATTCCTTCTTCTTCGAGAATTTTGAGGACTCCGATGTGGGCCATGCCACGCGCAAAGCCCCCGCCGAGAGCCACGCCAATAGCGGGGGATCTTGGCGGGACCGCAGCACCTTTGCGAGACAGTTCCCGGCCGAAAGCCTGCACGGACCGGATAATCTTGCCGAGACTTTTCACCGGAACCCCCAGTTCCCGGCTCGCCGGACTCCTCACTAATCATCCCTAGGATGCCACTTTTCCAAGAAATGGTGCAGTCCACTTTGGTGCTACATGAAGTTACGTTGGGCCGCTACGGTGGTTACGGGAGTATGGCTTCACTCAAGGAAACGAAAACTAACTTCAGGGTGTGATCTCAAATACGATGCCCCCACCGCGGGTGCCTCCGGCGTTCGTTGTGCCGTATAGATTGCCCGATGCGTCGAACACTATGTTACTCAAGGGGAAAGAGCCACCTTTTAGGGGGAACAGAAAAGTCTCGGTCCACTGGCCGTCAGAGGTCGGCGTCAATTCGAATACCGTACCCGGCTCCGGTTGCTTGGGTTGAATCGCTCCGATGATGGCACCGCCTGAGACCGTCGTGCCCCACAGGTTGCCCTGAGCATCGAATGTGAGTGCGGCTTCCGGGCCGGCTCCGTCCGACGCGTCCTTATTAAAACTGTGGAGTATATTCTCACTCCAATCCGTTTCAGGCGTTAGCTCAAATACTGTCCCGAATCCGTACGCGCCGCCCCCGGAAGTTGTTCCGTAGAGATTGCCGGCTGAATCCAAGACAACGGCAGCAGCCGGGTCGAAACCATCCCCCACTGTTTCCGCAAATGAGTAAATCACACTTTCATCCCAGCCGCCGCCCTCGACCGGCTCCATCTCAAATACCGCGCCGCGGTTGTGTGTGCCCCCACCTGAAGTTGTTCCGTAGAGGTTGCCGGAAGAGTCGAATGTAACCCCGGCGACGGGATCGCTCCCGTCAAAATATGTTTTGCCGTCATAGTGGAAGTTATGAAGGATCGTCTCGGTCCAGTTCCATCCAGCCTGTGGTGAGAGTTCAAACACCGTCCCCGATCCGTAAAGGCCGCCGCCCGCCGTCGTGCCATACAGATTGCCTGCCTGATCGAGGGCTAGGCCTGCGACCGGGTTGACGCCGTCCGCGCCGTCGCCGTTGAAGGTATAGAGAACCTGTTCCGTCCACTGTCCGCCAGCCTCGGGTAGCAACTCGAATACGGTTCCGCAACCATTGCGGTCACATTCGAGCGAGCCGCCAAGTACAGTGGTCCCATAGAGGTTCCCGGAGGAATCGATGATCAAGCCGGCCTCGGGAAAAACGCCACCCAGAAGGGCAAAGTTGTGCACGATTTTTTCCTTGTACCCGCCGCCCACCTCAGGCAAGAGCTCGAAAACGGTGCCGGACGAGTTTAATCCTCCGCTACGGGTGGTCCCGAACAGGTTGCCGGCGGCGTCGAAGACCACACCTGCGTAGGAATCGTAGCCGTCGGAGGAGTACGCGACAAAATTGTGCAGAACGGTTTCTTGTTGGGCGGCTGCCGGCAGGGCTAAGCCGGAGGCGAAAGCGGCGACCACCGCCGCAATCAGAGGAAACTTCAGAAATTGCACATGACCTGACGGAAGGAAATCTCTCGGAACGACTCGAATCATAGAGGTCCCTCTAGAACTAAGGCTCGGTCGGTGAAGTGGAATCTTGAGGCAGCCGGCCGCACGCGTCAAGATGAAAGATTTTGCATGGCGAAGGTCTTGTTGTGGCGGGCTCGCGCGAGCGCGCCTGCGCTGCACTCGCTGTGGATGACGATCTGGGGCGGGGCTGATACCTTACATTCATGGTGCGGGAGATATCTGCCGGCGGTGTGGTGATCCGGAAGCGGGAGGGAGAGTGGTGGATGGCGGCTATTGAACCGCCCACCGAAGCAGGTCGGGCCAGAGTGGTGAGCACGAAGACGGTTGGAGCCAAGACAGACCGGGCGAGGCACTCCAGCGGGCATCAACGCCGAGTGCTGTCGCTGCCCAAGGGGCTGGTGGATCCGGGCGAAAAGGCGATTGAAACTGCGGTGCGCGAGGTTTACGAAGAGACGGGAGTAATCGCCGATCCAGTCACCAAGCTTGCCGACAGCAAATATATTTACACCCGAACCTGGGGCGACGGGCAGCGGGTGTTTAAGATTGTCAGCTTCTACCTGATGCGCTACCGCTCCGGCCGCATCAACGACATTGCTGCGGAGATGCGCATCGAAGTGGCGCGTGCGCTCTGGGTGCGGCTGGAAGATGCTCCGAGGCTGCTCGCCTACACCGGAGAGAAACAAATGGCGCGGCGGGCGTTGCAGTATGTGAAGGCGCACGCTGAACTTAGCGGAGTTTAGAGTTCAGGTTCTGTGGCGGAGTTCGGTATCGCGGAAGCTTATCCCGCATAATGAGTTCATGCCTGCTGGCGAAGGTTTGCCTCCAAGTTTCTTTACTCGATTTCCGTCGCTGATTCTGTGCGTGCCGCTGCTCTTCTTTTTGTTCTTGCTGGTTTCGCCTTTGTCTGCGAAGACTCAGCCTGCCTCCGGCTTGGATTCTGGCTACGTCTCAGCCCTTAGCGCCGCTGATCGTTTTCTTCAGGCTTGGCAGTCTGGGGATGCAGAAAACGGATTGGTACTGCTGACCAGTCACGCAAAAGAAAAAGCTACGGCGGATGTGATTGAGAAGTTTTTTTCCAACTCCGGTCCCTCGGCGTATGAAATCGGCCGGGGGAAGCTGTTGAAGCGCGGGCGTTATGAGTTTCCTGTCGTTCTTGTCGGCATTTCGAAGAATCATGCGCGCCGGCGCTTCTCAAGCATTGTGATGGTGGACACTGGCAGGAACGACTGGGCAGTGGATACACTGCCATAGGACGAACGATTGCTAATTGTTGATCGCTGATTGAAGTGTCCGAGTCCTGTATTGAAGGATTTTTTGTCGAGGCTGAATAATGAAACGCATTAATAGAGTCGCAATACTAGGCGCCGGAACCATGGGTGCGCGCATTGCCGCGCATTTTGCTAACGCCGGCGTGCCGAGCTATTTGCTCGACATCGTTCCACCAGATGTTCCAGCGGGAGCCAATGCTAGCGCGCGGAATAAAATCGCGGCCGCGGGCCTTGATGCCGCGAAAAAATCCAAACCCGCTGCCTTCATGGATTCTTCCCTTGCGCGATTCGTCACCGTGGGCAACTTTGACGACGATTTGAAGAAGCTGGCTGAAGTCGACTGGATCATCGAAGCCGTCGTGGAGAATCTTGATATCAAGCGGACGCTGCTTCGCAAAGTCGAAGCCATTCGCAAGCCCGGCACCATCGTGACTACCAACACCAGCGGCCTGCCAGTAGGAAAAATCGCGGAGGGATTCTCCGATGATTTCCGCCGCGCCTGGTTTGGAACGCACTTTTTTAATCCGCCGCGCTACATGCGCCTGCTGGAGATTATTCCGACGCCGGATGCAGATCAGGTCGCGATCGATACGATTTCTCACTTCTGCGACGTGCGCCTGGGCAAAGGCGTCGTCCTCGCCAAGGACACACCCAACTTCATCGCCAACCGCATCGGCACATTTTCTGTGTTGAATGTGATGCGCCTAATGCAGGAGATGGACCTGACCGTCGAAGAAGTGGACGCGCTGACCGGGCAAGCCGTGGGATGGCCGAAGTCGGCAACGTTCCGCACCATTGATTTGGTGGGGCTGGACATTCTGGGCCACGTGGTTGGCAACATGACCGCGAACGTTCATGACGAGCGCAGCGATCTGCGCCTGCCCAGTTTTTTCACGCAGATGCTCGAACGCAAGTGGCTAGGCGACAAAACCAAAGGCGGCTTTTACAAGAAAGTAAGAAGCGCTGAGGGCAAAGACGACGAACGCATAGCCCTCGACTGGAAGACGCTCGAATACCATCCCCGGCAGAAGCCGAAGTTTGCCGCACTCGACATGGCAAAGAACATCGAAGACACCGGTGCGCGGGTTCGCATGCTGCTCGGCCTGGATGGCGGCACGCCGCAGAAAGGCGACAAGGCCGGAGCATTTCTGTGGTCGGCTTTGAGTGACTTGTGGACTTACTCCGCCAACCGCGTACCTGAGATCTCCGACTCGGTTGTTGAAATCGACCGCGCCATGCGGCTCGGGTTCAACTGGGAACTCGGCCCCTTCGAATTGTGGGATGCCGCTGGCATCGAAACCACCGTAGCGCGGATGAAAAAAGAGGGGAAGCCTGTGGCCGCGAATGTCGAGAAGTTGCTCGCTTCGGGCAAAAAATCTTGGTACGCGGATGATCCTAAGGCTTCGTCGGGGCGCGCTTACTTCGACCTGGCAAGTAAAAACTTGAAAGCGGTTGAAGTCCCTGCTGGCGTGTGGTCCGTCGCAGTAGCAAAGAAATCAAACGGCGTGGTCAAGAAAAATTCGGGCGCGTCGCTGGTCGATCTGGGCGATGGCGTGGGATGCATCGAGTTCCACAGCAAAATGAACTCGCTGGGCTCCGACATCATCAGCTTGATTTTGCAGACGCTCAAACCCGGCGGTCCCGGCGACAACTTCGACGCGTTTGTTATCACCAATGACGCGACCAATTTCTCCGTCGGCGCCAATCTGATGCTGCTGCTCATGAGCGTTCAGGAAGATGAGTGGGACGACGTGGACCTCGCGATCCGGCAGTTTCAGGGCATGACGCAGGCCATTAAATTTTCGCCCAAGCCAGTTGTGGTCTCGGCTTTCGGATTGTGCCTGGGCGGCGGCACGGAAATTTCATTGCACGCTGCGGCGCGGCAGCCTCACGCCGAGCTTTATACGGGCTTAGTGGAAGTCGGCGTCGGCTTGTTGCCCGGCGGCGGAGGTTGCAAAGAGATGCTGCTGCGCGCCGTCGACGGCGCGGCCGCCGCGCATGGCAAGAGTTCCGCTGAAGCCCTCGCCGGATCCATCGAAATGCTGGAGGCGATGAAGCGCGCGTTTGAAACCATCGCCACGGCCAAGGTTGCAACTTCTGCGCACGAGGCTCGCGGCCTCGGCTTTCTGAACGACAGCGACCGCATCACGATGAACCGCGAGCGCGTACTCTCCGACGCCAAGGCCCGCGCCCTCGGATTAGCGCGCGCCGGATATGAGCCGCCGGTGCCTCGCACGAACATCCCAGCGCCGGGCGAGAATCTTCTCGCGACGCTTAGGATGGGTGTCCACATGATGCGCCAGGGCGACTTCATCACCGACTACGAAGTGAAGTTGGGCGCGAAGATTGCGGAGGTCTTGTGCGGTGGAAACGTCACGCCAGGAACGCTCGTGAGCGAGCAGTACATTCTGGATCTCGAGCGTGAGGGGTTCAAGTCACTGTGCGGCGAGAAGAAGACCCAGGAGAGAATTCAGTACACGCTAAAGACTGGGAAGACATTGAGGAATTGAGAGTAACAGACTCCAGTAGTGACTCCTCTTCTCCTCTCGTGTTTAGCTATTGACAATAGCTCTGTCCGTAGCTAGCATTGTAGCTGGAGGAACGAACTATGTCGTATGTTCGGCCCGAAGCAGTTCTGTCTCCAAGAAAACGAGTGGGAGGCATCCTTGAGGTAATCCACGATCCAGGCGAGGGGGGTATGAGTGTCGCTCGCATCTTGTGGGACGGGGAGCCCGTTATCGCCACTCGCTGGAATGGCAATGCTGAGCAGCCCCTGGGGAATCCGATGTCTCGCCGACAGCCAACGTGGTTCGTAGTCGATGGCTACGCCGCGCCTAAAGTTGAGGAGGCTGCGCGCGCAGCCGCCGAAGAGTCGCCCAATAGCGTAATCGCCCAGTACCGTGAAATGGCCAGCGATTCGGAGCGGGAGCGAGAGGCCAATGAGTGGATTGAGGGGCTAATTGGCGATGCATCCGATTAGAGGCGAAGTGTGGTGGGCGTCGTTCGACCCTTCGGTCGGGGGTGAGATCCGCAAGACACGTCCATCCATTGTTCTCAGTAATGATCCCGCGAACGCCGCACTCAACCGCGTGATTGTAATACCGCTAACCAGTCAGATAGCGAAGGTCTACCCCGGCGAGGCCATTGTGACCCTCAATGGTGAAAAACGCAAAGCTATGGCTGATCAGATCATGACTGCCTCCAAAGAGCGGTTGAAAAGTAAACTGGGGGTTCTGTCTCGGGCCGATGTCACCGCCGTTGAAAACGCCGTGCTCTACCAATTGGCTATCCGGCGCTAAGGTGGGGAAAAGATTGCTCCCATCGCGTTTACTTAGTATATATTATGAGTATATATCGAGGGTTTATTAATGCCCAAGACGAACATCGCCAAACTCTTCCAGAACGGCCGCAGCCAAGCGGTTCGTCTGCCACGCGAGTTCCGTTTCGAGGGCGACAGAGTGCGCGTCCGGCGCGTGGGCAACGGCGTTCTTCTGGAACCGATCATTCAAGATCCTAAGGAACTGTTTCGCAGGCTCGATGAACTGAATTCCGAGCCATTTCCCTCCCGTGACGAACAGCCCCCCGCAACGAAGCGTCCGGACTTTACGTGAGCTACCTGCTGGACACCAACGCTTGCATCGCGCTGATGAACGGGGCGCCGACCAGCGTTCGCAGCCGATTTGAGAAGGCTATTCGCGGGAATTTCCCAGTCTATATTTCCTCGATCGTCGCCTTTGAACTTTGGTTCGGAATTGCCAAGAGTGCAAGAATTGAACCGAATACCCATCGACTCGAAGCACTCCTTTCTAGTTCAGTCATCGCGCTTCCCTTCGAGAACGAGGATTCCCGCGTGGCAGGCACGATCCGAGCTGTCTTAGAAGCTGCCGGCAGACCGATCGGCGCATACGACTACTTGATCGCTGGTCAAGCTCTGGCGCGCCAACTCACGCTGGTGACGGCCAATGTCTCCGAATTTTCACGCGTGAAGGGACTTTCCTGGCAGGATTGGGCAAAGCCTTAAAATAGCGTCGCAAGACCTTTATCCTTCTCCTTCGTCTAAGTTCAGAACGGCGTTGAGTTCGAAGTCCACATCCGGAAGGAAACTATGAACTCTGCAAAACTGCGTCTGCCCCTACTCATTCTTTTCAGCTTGACCCTGGCTCATGCCCAAGACATCCGAACTGGTGAGGACGTCTTGCGGGCCATGCATGATCGCTACGCGAAGTCGTGGTATGAAACTTTGACCTTCACCCAAAAGAGCACGACCTACAATGCCGATGGAACAACCAAAGTTGACACGTGGCATGAAGCACTGTTATCGCCGGGAAGATTACGCATCGACATTGGAACTCCAAACGATAACAACGGGTATCTCCTGGTGGATGGAACGGTGACGGTATTGCAGGCCGGCAAGGAAGCTGGAAGCCGCCCGCTGGTGAACATGCTTCTGGTGTTAGGGTTCGACGTATATCGGCAGGCTCCGGAGAACACTATCAAGATCGTGCAGGCCGAGGGCTATGACCTCAAAAAGACCCACGAAGAGACATGGGAGGGACAGCCGGTTTATGTGGTCGGAGCGGACAAGGGCGATCTGAAATCGAAGCAGTTCTGGGTGGATAAGAATCGCTTATTGTTTGTGCGGCTGTTTGAACCAACGCGGACGGACGCGAGCAAGTTCCAGGACATTCGCTTTGAAGACTACCGCGAGATGGCGGGCGGCTGGGTGGCAGCGCGGGTAGAAGTGTACGCAGACGACAAAAAAGTCTTCAGCGAGGAATATTCGGACATCCAATGCAATGCGAAGTTCGATCCGGGCACGTTTGATCCTAAGCAATTCAACTCAACACATTGGGAGAAGCCTTAGCCGGTTGGATTCTGCCTGCTACAATCGCCTTCATGCGCAGATTTCTGCTAACTATTTCCGCAGTTGCTGTGATCGGGCTGGTCGCCGTGGGTCTTGGAGCGTCACGGGCGAACGCCCAAGCCAAAGATGCTCCCGCGAAAGAAGACACGCCGGACGTGCCGGACTCGATTCAAGCGCCCACGGGCGAAGAAGTTGTTTTGCTCGCGCACGCGACAGGTTCGCAGATCTATACGTGCCAGGCTTCGGCTGACGCAAAGTTTAGCTGGACACTCAAAGGTCCCGATGCTGAACTAAAAGATCGAAAAGACAAAGTGATTGGCCAGCATTCTGCCGGGCCGACGTGGAAACTGAAAGATGGAAGCGAAGTCACCGGAAAGGCGGCGGCTCATGTGGACGCGCTCGATCCCGGCTCCATTCCATGGCTGCTGGTGAAGGTCGTGAGTCATGCGGGAAACGGTCTGCTGACGAACGTGACGGACATTCAAAGAGTTCATACCCATGGCGGCCAGCCTCCCGCCGATGGCTGCGATGCGGCTCACAAGGGCGACGAAACCAAGAGCAGTTACACCGCGGATTATTACTTCTACGCTCCGGCGAAGTGAAGCCCGTGCGGGCCGCCAGGCATCGAATGAAGTTGATCGCGAGAATTAGGAACTGAGACCTGCCATGCGAGAAGTAATCATAGCTTCATCTGTTCGCACGCCCGTGGGACGCGCCTACAAGGGCACGCTCCGCGCCACCCGTCCCGATGAACTCGCGGCCGTTGCCATTAGAGGCGCGCTCGAGCGCGTTCCGGAACTCGATCCCAAAGAAATTGAGGACGTCATCCTGGGCTGTGCCATGCCCGAGGCTGAGCAAGGGATGAACGTGGCGCGCATTGCGTCGCTGCGCGCCGGCTTGCCGGTGGAAATTTCGGCGCTCACCATCAACCGATTTTGCTCGTCAGGCTTGCAGGCGATCGCCATGGCGGCGGAACGCATTATGAGCGGTGGCGCCGAAGCGATTGTCGCCGGCGGCACTGAATCGATGACCATGATTCCGATGGGCGGACACAAAGTTTCGCCGAATCCGTGGCTCGTCGACCACTATCCGGACGCTTACCTCAACATGGGTCTCACCGCCGAACGCGTTGGCCAGCGCTTCGGCATCACGCGAGAAGCGGCGGACGAATTCTCCTTGCGCAGCCACCAAAAGGCGCTGGCAGCGATTGAGGCGGGCAAGTTCGACGAAGAAGTTGTGCCTGTGCCGGTGAGCTTTACTACTCCGAATGGATCGAAGCCCAAGCGTCAGGAAATTATTTTCAAAATGGACGAGGGCCCTCGCGCCGACACTTCGCTCGAAGCCTTGCTCGCGTTGAAGCCCGCATTCCACGTGAAGGGCACGGTCACGGCGGGAAATTCTTCGCAGATGTCTGACGGCGCCGCGGCAGCTGTGGTGATGTCCTCTGAGCGCGCCAAAGCCCTCGGCATCAAGCCGCTAGCTCGTTATGTTTCATTCGCCACGGCAGGATACAAGCCTGAAGAAATGGGACTTGGCCCAGTGTTCGCAATTCCAAAAGCCTTGAAGATGGCTGGGCTGAAACTTTCGGATATCGATGTGATCGAGTTGAACGAAGCGTTCGCCGCGCAATCCCTCGCCGTGATTCAAGAAGCTGGGCTCGACCCCGAGAAGGTGAATCCGAACGGCGGCGCCATCGCGCTGGGACACCCACTGGGATGCACCGGAGCCAAGCTGACGGCCACGATCATCCGCGAACTCAAACGCCGCAACGGACGCTATGGCATGGTTACTATGTGCGTTGGCGGAGGCATGGGCGCTGCGGGCATCTTCGAAAACCTGAACTGAAACGCAAGCGGAATCTAATAAAGCCTCAGCCCGCAGACGATTGCATCTTCCGGAGGGTTCGAGTAATAACTCTTACGTAAACCCGTTTCTTCGAAGCCCGCCTTCCGGTAGAAAGCACGCGCACTTTGATTCGACTCGCGTACTTCCAGAAATATTCCACTGCCTCGTTCGGCCCGTGCATGCGCAATGAACTCGCTCAGCAACCGCGCGCCAACTCCTTGGCGGCGAACCGTTCCAGCCACAACAATGTTTTCCAACTCCCATTCCGTATCGATCCTATGCGTTACCAGGAACGCAAGCACTTCGGACGCCCTGGGTTCCTCCTCTGCTACCCAGGCAACGCGTTCGGATCGTCGGTCACTACTCGTCGCGATAAACAAGTCCTCATACTGCCGCCGTGACCAATGCGCGGCCGCCGGGCTGTCGTGCTCCAGAGCCATCATGGCGGGAATGTCAGCGCGATCTGCTCGTCGGACGAGCACGCTAGCGCCCACTTTTCTCGAGCATCTCAGCGTCAGTGCGGCGAATGTAGTTCGCCTCTAATTGTTCAGGAGTGACAACTTCGCCGGACTGAATCTTGCGCCATCCCAACCGGGCCACCGCATCGGCAGAAATCGGGGGCAGAGTTGAGACTGACAATCCTGCTGCGCTTGCCGCTTCGGCCAAAACGGTATCCGGAGTTACAACCGTCCATCCTTGCGCGTGAGCAAGAAATTCGCTACGAGTCAGGATCTGCTCTCGCGGCGCTTGCGCGGGAGTTTCTGGAATTTCGTACTCGCCCACGTAGACATCGCCGCGGCCGGCATCGAGCGCAGCCATGATCTTGCCCTGAGCGCCACTGGTAACAGCACACACCTCCAGAAGCGATACTGCTGCAATGGGCTTCTCCAACACCTCAGCCAGAGCCTTGACCGCAGCGAGACCGATCCGCAGGCCAGTAAACGAACCGGGCCCGGAAGCCACGGCGAACGCGCCGATGGCGGTCTTCATGAATCCGTTCCTGGCAAGCAGTTCGGAAATTTGCGGAATGAGCTGCGCGGAAAAAGTGCCACCGACCAATGGCGCAATCTCAATCATCTCGAAATCGCCTTCGGCAGTTGGCTCCCCGGCTCGCGCCAGCGCGATGCTGCCCTGCTTGCCGGAGGTATCGATGGCGAGAAGAAGCATGGAGAATTAGAAGATAAAGAATAAAGATCTTGCCCTATCCGTGAAGATCCGTGCAAATCCGTGGCCCGTTTAATTATTCCTGCACCAGCTCCAGCAGTACACCGCCCGTGCTCGCCGGATGCACGAAAACATACTGGTGGCCGCCCGCTCCAGTCTTGATCTCTTCCGAGACCAGTCGCACTCCGTCTTTTTTTAGCCGCGCAACGGACGCAGGCAAATCTGGAACCTTCAGACAAACGTGATGCAAACCCTCGCCGCGCTTGGCGATGAATTTCGCGATCGCTGAAGTTTCCGACGTCGCCTCCAGCAACTCCAGTCGGCTCTCGCCCACCGGAACCATCACCAGCCGAACCTGTTCCTGCTCCACCGTTTCCTCGGGAGAAATGCTCAGGCCCAGTTTTTCATAAATCGACTTCGCCGCCGCCAGCGACTTCACCGCTATGCCAAGATGATCAATTTGCGCCATCCGCGTTTCCTCCATCAGCTTTTTCCTGCCTTCGTGGCAATCTCCTCAATCAGCGTATAAGGATCGCGCTTGTGCTCTGCCACTTCCGCCGCCAGCCGTGCCAAATTGCCGTCAGCAAGCTGCGCCCGCGCCTTTTCGAGCAGCACGTCTCGCAGCATCTCGACGAGGCGTTCTTGCCAGTTCTCCACGCTCCGGTTCAGCGCCAAATTTTCCTTCTGCAAGTAAGCCTCGTAGTCCGCAATCGCATCTGCGAGTTCTTCGATTCCCGTTCCCTGGCTGGCAACGGTCTTAACGATCGGCGGAGTCCAGCCATCGTGGCGCGTTGCCAGCGACTGCAGCGAACGAATCTCGCGCTCCACGTGCTCAGCGCCGTCGCGGTCACTCTTGTTGATCACGAAGATATCGGCAATCTCCATAATGCCAGCCTTGATGGTCTGCACATCATCGCCCATGCCCGGCACCAAAATCAAAATCGTGACATCGGCCAGCCGCACGATATCCACTTCATCCTGGCCCACGCCCACGGTCTCGATCATGATGAGGTCGCGGCCAGATGCGTCGAGCACGGTAGTCACATCGGCCGTGGTGCGCGCGAGACCACCAAGTGAGCCGCGCGTCGCCATGCTGCGGATATAAATTCCAGCGTCGGAGAAATGTTCCTGCATGCGAATGCGATCACCCAGAATAGCTCCGCCCGTGTAAGGGCTGGTGGGGTCGACCGCGATAATACCCACGGTGCGACCGTCTTTACGATAGAGACGAGCAAGCTGATCGACCAGCGTGCTCTTTCCCGCCCCAGGCGGCCCAGTCAAGCCGAGTACACGCGCCTTCCCGCTGTGCGGGAACAAAGCCTTCAGCAACTCGGACCATCCCGGCGCGCGATTCTCCACGGTAGAAATGGCGCGGGCGAGCGTGCGCACGTCGCCGGAGCGAAGCTGAGATATTAACTTCTGGTGGTCAGGGTTCAAACAAACAGTGTAAAGCAGCCTATGGGAAACCGAAACTCAGGCAACAAAACACGTAGCCCCGGACGCATTCGTCCGGGGCTACGGTGAGGCGGAACATGTTTATGTTCCGCAACGCTCGTTGCGCTCGCGGGCGGACGAATGCGCCCGCCCCTACGTGATTATTCCTTCAGCAACTGCCGCGCAATCACCGGGCGCTGAATCTCACTACGGGGTTTATCCCGCGCTGAGCGTCAGCGTCCCCACCGTGACGTGAGGCCAGCGGACTTTGTTGAAAACGAGGATCACCACCTGAGAGTACTGCAGTTGCAGATAACTTCCCTCCGGCCAAAACGGCTCAATCTCCTTGATCGGCGGGCATGTATCCGTTTTCAGGATTGGATATCTCGGGATGCCCACCCACTCGATCCAGAAGGTGGCGCGCGCCGACTCCACGAAAGCGTTGGCGGCGAAGGGCGTGTTGAAAGCGTTTTCCATGTTGCCGAGGAATGGGATATTGGCAATCTCGTGACGCACCGCCTTGGAATCGAGATTGATCGTAATGTGGCCGAGAATATGCTGATGCGCGATCGCCTCGGTCAACAGGACATTCGGATTGTCGATATATTTCTGCGGGATCGTATGCGGAAACGGACCGTCGCTCTGCGAGCCAGCAGCATCGTTGGCTAATACCACCTCCGGAACCAGATGCTCGATAGGCGGCTGCGCGGCGGCGACATTGACCGGCCGAATACCGTCTCCGTCCTTGGTCGTACCGGGCACCGTGGGAAGTGGTGGGAAAGGAGGCGGTGGAACCCCCGGAAGTGGCGGAATCCCCGGACTGAATGTGGGAAACTCCGGCAGCGGGAACATATCCGGTATGTGCGGTTTGCCAGGGACAGGCGTGGAACTCGGCGTCTTTCCCTCCATCATGACCGTGACGCCGTGGGGGATGCTGGCCATGCGCACGATGGTGGCCTCGTGCTCGGGCACGACGCTCGCGGGTACATTCATAAACAGCCCCGGTTCAATATGCAAGGCCTGCCCGGCGGTCGGGAACGGATGCTTGTCTGCGTCGCTGACCCGCTGCAGATAGTGCAGGCCGTACAGGCTGAGATCGGTCTGCGGGTTCAGGCCTCGGTTGGGCACGACTCCAGGGATCACGTGGAAGTCGAAGGAGTCGTGGGTTAGGTTAAGTTCAAGGAAGCGCTTCGTTGTGCCGTTTAACGGCTCTGAGTCCGGATTGTCGGGACGCCAGATGGCATTGAAGCCATCTCCTCTCCAGCTGCCGGCCAGCGATGCCAGCGGACCGAGATTCAACGCGGTTGTAATCGGCCCCTGCTGGAACCGCGGCGGCACGTAAGGGGTGGTGAGTTTAAACGGGCAAGTTGGACGTGAAGCTTCCGCGCTCATGTTGAGTTCTCCTCAATGGAATTCGGACGGATGGCCCGCCAATTGGAGCGGATCTGGAATGCACCTCTCTTAACGGAGCAACTGCCCTCGTACAGATAGTGTTGCCAGACTCAGAAACGTTTCACAGGTGCCGATCGGAGTCGGAAGAAATGCGGAACAGCTTCGTTGAAGAATTCCTAAGGCAACCGGGAAACTGACCACGACCGACGTCGCTCAGTCTTTCAGCAACTGCCGTGCGATTACCAGCCGCTGAATCTCGCTGGTCCCCTCGCCGATGGTGCACAATTTTACGTCGCGGTAGTACTTCTCGGCGGGATAGTCTTTGATGAAGCCGTAGCCGCCGTGAATCTGCACGCCCTCGTTGGCGCATCGCACGGCAACTTCGCTGGCGTAGAGCTTCGCCATCGAGGATTCCAGCGTTGTCTTCATGCCGGCGTCTTTCATGGAAGCGGCGCGCATGGTGAGCAGGCGGGCCGCATCGATCTCGGTAGCCATGTCGGCCAGCTTCCACTGGATCGCCTGAAACTCTCCAATCGCTTTGCCAAATTGCTTGCGCTCTTTGGAGTAGTTCAGCGCAGCTTCGTATGCGCCCTGCGCCATGCCCAGCGACAGAGCCGCAATCGAGATGCGGCCGCCATCGAGCACGCGCATCGCGTCGATGAAGCCATCGCCCTCTTTGCCCAGCAGATTCTCCGCAGGGATCACGCAATCTTCAAAAATCATCTCGGCGGTATCGCTGGCGCGCAAGCCGAGCTTGTTTTCTTTTTTGCCGGGACGAAATCCCTTGGTATCTTTGTCGACAATGAACGCGGAAAGCCCGTGCGTCTTGGCGGCGCGGTCGGTCACCGCAATTACCACCATCACATCCGCGTAGTGGCCGTTGGTGCAGAAAGTCTTCGTGCCATTCAGAACCCAGCTGTTGCCGCGGCGCTTCGCGGTCATGCGAGCACTGCCCGCATCAGATCCAGAAGATGGCTCAGTCAATCCCCACGCGCCGATAAAATCGCCCGTCGCCAGTTTGCTGACGTACTTTTTCTTTTGCGCCTCGTCGCCGGCGAGAAAAATGTGATTGGAACAGAGCGACGTATGCGCAGCGACAATGATGCCAACCGATCCATCCACGCGCGACAACTCTTCGATGGCGATTACATATTCCACATAGCCCATACCAGCGCCCGCGTACTCGGGCGGAAAAACGGTTCCCAACAATCCGAGCTTGCCCAGTTCCTTGATCGTGGTTAGCGGAAACTCGCACGCCTCATCCCACTTCATGACGTTGGGCAAAATCTCGAGCTCGGCGAACTCGCGAACGGTTTTCTTGAGCTGCTGCTGCTCGTCGCTTAATTGAAAATCCAAGATTCCTCCACCGACTCGACCTGACTTTCGATTAGAACATAGCCGCAGAAGGGGAGAAAGTTACCTCGGGCAGTGGAACACAGCAACGCGCAAACCAGCATGATTACTGATGATTCTTCACATCAATCCCGGCATCCCAACCGACCGGATGGTTTGCCAACAATTCATTCCATGTCGAGTTGAGGTAAAACAAAATCAATCAGCAATTTCATCCGGCAGAATAAATCGTTCGAACACCTCATTCGAAACTAAGCGACCGCGCTCCGTCAGGCAAACCAGGTCTCCGCGCCGCTCCATCAGCCCGCCCCCGACGAGTTCAGTAACTGCGGCTCGCGCAGCCTCGACCGATTCCTCGCCAAATTTCGATGACAACTCCCGCAGGCTAACGCCGCGGTTCAGCCGCAGCCCAAGGAAGAAGCTCTCTTCCAAGGCTGCCGAGCGCGAGACTCGGGTGCGCTGCAAGCCCGCCGCGCTCACGTATTTCTCGAGAGAATCCGAGGGAGCGAATCGCACCGCGTCGTTTTCCGGCGCAACGGAGACTAGCATCGAGTGTGCGTCCACGCCGAAACCGAAATAGGGCTGGCGTGTCCAATACTTCAAGTTATGCCTCGACTCGAAACCGTCGCGCGCGAAGTTGGAAATCTCATACTGCGGGATACCCGCCGCTTGGAGCCGATCGCCCGCCGTCGTATAAAAATCAGCCACGGCTTCTTCATCCGGCACAAAGTGAGCGTGATAGCGCGTGCCTCCCGCGATGACCTCGCGTCCCAGCCGCGAATCCTCGTCCACTTCGAGCATGTAGACGCTGACGTGCGGCACTGCGGTCGCGATCGTCTCCGCTAAAGAGAATTCCCAACTCTCCGCAGTCTGGTGCGGCAACCCCGCGATGAGATCGATGTTGATATTCGCGATCCCAGCAGCCCGCAATCGAGCAACGTCTTCCAGCACAGTCGCGCGTTTGTGCAGACGGCCGACCGCGGCCGCTTCTTGGTCCACAAACGACTGCACTCCAAGACTCACGCGGTTCACACCGCAGCGCAGCAAACTCTCCAGCATGGCGGAAGTCAATGTGCCGGGAGCGCACTCGACAGTTATTTCCGCTTCGGGACTCACCTCGAACTCGCGCCGCACTGCACCAAAGATCCGCTCCAACTGCCCGGCATCGAGCACTGTCGGCGTTCCTCCGCCCAGGTAAATGGAATCCACCGCGCGCTCCATCTTCCCGCCCATCTCCGCCGCGACTCGTGGTGCATTCTCGATATCGGAACAGATGCGATCCACATAGCGTTCGAACACCACCCGCGAAAAAACGTCGGATGCAAAGTTGCAGTAGCTGCACTTGGTGCGGCAAAATGGCACCGAAATGTAAATACCGAGGGGCATGCAGATCATTATCCCACCCGCGCAACCCGCAAACCTTTTCCATCCTGCCGCCGGCTCCGGCCATCCATATTGAGGTACGCTGTTAACAGCGCCACGGGCGCGGCTTTACCGCCCGATTCGCCTCGAACCGATGTCTCAGGAAGAAGAAGTATTAGGCAAAGCGTATGACAGCCGCCTGATGGCGCGGCTGCTGAAGTACCTGCGTCCCTACCGCTGGCAGGTGGCGATTGCGCTGGCCTCGATTGTTCTGAAGTCGTTCGCCGACGTGCTCGGGCCATATCTCACCAAGGTGGCGATCGATCGCTATCTCGCGCCGAAAGCGGTGGCGACCGCGACATCTTCCGGCATCTGGAGCTGGCTCAGTCCGCACGCCGTCACCGGCATCGCGCAGATCGCGGCCATTTATGTTGGACTGCTCGTCTTGAGCTTCCTGCTGGAGTTCTTGCAAACCTACTACATGCAGTGGACGGGCCAGAAAGTGATGTTCGATCTGCGCCGTCAGATCTTCCGCCATCTGCAGCGGCTGCACGTCGCCTTCTTCGACAAGAATCCAGTCGGCCGCCTGGTCACGCGCGTTACGACCGATGTGGATGCATTGAATGAGATGTTCACTTCAGGCGTGGTGTCGATCTTCGAAGATCTCTTTGTGCTGGCGGGCATCCTGGGCGTGATGCTGTGCATGAACTGGAAGCTGGCGCTGATCACCTTTGCCGTGCTGCCATTCATCGTTGTCGCGACGAAGATCTTCCGCGACCGGGTGCGTGATTCCTACCGCCGCATTCGCGTTGCCATCGCGCGCATCAACTCCTACTTACAGGAGCACATCAGTGGGATGATGGTGCTGCAGCTTTTCAACCGCGAACGCAAGGCTTATACCCGCTTTGAGGAAATCAATCGCAGCCATATGGACGCGTTCAAAGACGCGATCATGGCCTACTCCGTCTACTATCCCGTGGTCGAGATTCTCTCGGCGATCGCGATTGCCTGCGTCATCTGGTTCGGTGGCGGTGACGTGATGCGCAACACTCCCGTGACCAGCGTCGCGTTGAGTTTCAACCCAAAAATATTGATCGCCTTCCGTCTAGTTTCGACGGTCGCGAGCTTGGGTGTGCTGGTTGCCTTCATTCAATACGCTTTGCGCTTCTTCCGGCCGATCATGGACTTCAGCGAGAAATACAACATCCTGCAATCGGCCATGGCGGCGAGCGAGCGCATCTTCAAACTGCTGGATACGCCGGTGCAGGTAGTCTCGCCGGCGGTTACGAAGCGTCCTGAAGGCCCGGGCCGAATCGAGTTCGATCACGTGTGGTTCGCTTATCGCGACGCTTCTGAGAGTGGAGCGATTAGCGAGCAACTGCCCGACTGGGTTCTGCGCGATGTTACCTTCGCCATCGAGCCTGGCGAAACCGTAGCGATCGTCGGCCATACCGGTGCGGGCAAGACGACTCTGATCTCGCTTCTCCTGCGCTTCTACGACGTGCAGAAAGGCGCGGTGCGGATTGACGGCGTCGATGTCAAGGAGATGGACCTTGCTGACTTGCGCAGCCGCTTCGGCGTCGTGCTGCAGGATCCGTTCCTGTTTAGCGGGACGATTGGCGGAAACATCCGGCTCGGCACAAAACGTATTCAGGATGCGGACATCGAGCAGGCCGCAGACGATGTGAACCTCACTGACTTCATCCGCGCGCTGCCCAAGGGTTTTGACGAAGAAGTGCGCGAGCGCGGCTCGACGCTATCGACCGGACAGAAGCAGTTGATCTCGTTCGCGCGTGCCCTGGCGCATGAGCCGAAAATCCTGATTCTCGATGAAGCGACCTCCAGCGTGGATACGGAAACCGAATTCCGGGTGCGCGATGCACTCAACCGCATGGTCGAGGGACGCACATCGCTGATCATCGCGCACCGGCTGTCGACCGTGCAGCGCGCCGACAAGATCATCGTCATGCACAAAGGTCAGGTGCGCGAAATGGGAACGCATCAGCAACTCCTGGCCCAGCGCGGCATCTACTTCAAGCTCTACCAGCTCCAATACAAAGATCAGGAGCTGGGCTCAGTCCAATCATCGCCCTCGGGTTCCGAAGTCAACGCTAGCGGAGATGATTAGAACTTCTGGCATTACAATGCTCTCTTGCGAATCCTGATCTCAGCGGGCGAAGCTTCCGGAGAAATGTATGGCGCGCAGCTCATTGCGGCCCTGCGGCGGCGCGTTCCGCAACTCGAATTCTTCGGGGCTGGGGGAGAGCGGATGCGCATTGCTGGGTGCGACACGGTTGTCGATGCGAAAGATCTTTCCGTCGTCGGCATCACTGAAATCCTGAGCCATCTGCCGAAGATCTATGGTCTGTTCCGGCATCTGATCGCCGAAGCTGACAGGCGCAAGCCTGATCTCGCCATCGTCATTGATTCGCCGGCGTTCAACTGGCGCGTCGCGCGGCAGATGAAGAAGCTCGGCATCCCTGTCGTCTATTATGTCGCGCCGCAGTTCTGGGCTTGGCGCCAGGGACGCGTGCGGCTCATCCACGACTACATCGACAAAGCACTGGTAATTTTTCCGTTTGAAGAAAAGTTTTACCGCGATCGTGGCGTAGATGCGACGTTCGTCGGCCATCCCTTGGCAGACTTGCCACAGCCAGCGATTGGGCGCAGCGATTATGCAGCGCAATTTCATCTCGATCCTGCGAAACAATGGATCACGCTGATGCCCGGCAGCCGCGTAAAAGAAGTCCGGATGAACCTGCCGACGATTCTGGAAGCGGCCCCACAGCTTGGCGACGGATATGAATTTCTGCTGCCGGTTGCACCCACGCTTAATCGGGCCTTTCTGCAAAACCTTATCAGCCAGCGAGGCATCACGCTCGTCCCCGAATCGTTGCCCGCGCTGTGGCATTCGCGGGCTGGCATCGTTGCCAGCGGCACAGCTACCGTGGAGGCAGCCATGATGCGTACACCGTTTGTGATGGTGTACCGCGTTTCGCCGCTTACGTATATGCTGGGCAAACCGCGAGTCAAAGTTCCACGCTTCGCCATGGTCAATCTGATCGCCGGGGAGGAAATCGTCCCCGAGTTGGTGCAGCAGGATTTTACAGCCGCGAACGTCGTCGCCCGAATGCGGGAGATTCTGCCTGACGGCGATGTGCGCGATCGCATGATCGCGGGCCTGACGCGGGTGAAGGCCATGTTGCAGGCGCCGGGGCGGGGCGTCGAAGGTCCGGCGTTGCATCCGGCAGACCGCGCCGCCGAAATTATTTCGTCGCTTGGCCAACGTTGACGGGCAAATCATTCATCGCAGAATCGAGAACGGCGGGCTTGCCTTGGCGAAGGTTCTCGCATCAGACATAATTGGGACAACCAATAATGTAACCCTGGTTACCGAGAGTAAGGACTACTTTTGACAGAAATCATTCCGCGTATCCATAGCCCAAATAGGTATTCAGGATCTCCAATTCGCGCCGCGAAGTGGGCTTTCGTCCTTTGGATCGCCGTCGGCGGAATTTGGAATGATAATGCGAGTTTCGCTCAGTCACAGCAGCCTCAATCAGAACCTCATCCTGCAAGCATCAGCGGTACAGTGGTTGATCCAGACGGAGCAGTAATCGCCAATGTGAAAGTAAGCCTGGCGCAGCCGGGCATAGCCGCTCCTGGCGGATCCGCGACAGATACGCCCTCGAAAAGAGAAGCGCTTTCTGATGGCGACGGGCATTTTGTTTTTTTAGATGTGGCCCCTGGACCGTTTCAACTATCCTTTGAAGCCTCCAGTTTCGCGCCGCTGGAGAAGGCTGGAGTTGTTCACACCGGGGAAGACTTCGTTTTTCCGCAGATCGTACTCGGGGTCGCCCGCAGCACTATAAACGTAGAGGTGCTTGTGCCGCAGGAGCAAGTGGCGCAGGATGAGATCAGGGTTGAAGAGAAACAGCGCCTGCTGGGAGTCTTTCCTAACTTTTATATCAGCTACATTCCCAACGCGGTTCCCCTTACGACGAAGCAGAAGTTCGAGCTGGCGTGGAAGACCACCATTGATCCGGTGTCGTTTGCAATCACAGGCGCCGTTGCCGGCATTGAACAGGCCGACGATGCCTTCAGTGGATACGGGCAGGGGATGCAGGGCTACGCGAAGCGCTACGGCGCCGCTTATGCGGACTTAGTGTCGGGAGTCTTTTTGGGCAGCGCGATATTTCCATCGCTCTTAAAGCAGGACCCGCGATATTTCTACAAGGGCACGGGCAGCCGGAAGTCGAGGTTTTTCTACGCCGTTGCGAATGCGGTGATCTGCAAGGGCGACAATGGACACTGGCAGCCGAATTACTCGTTCATTCTCGGAGATCTGGCCGCAGGCGGTATCTCCAATCTGTATTATCCCGCGCAAAATCGAAATGGGGTGTCGCTGACGTTTGAAAATATGGGGATCGCTGTGGGCGGGGGCGCAATCGGCAATGTGGTTCAGGAATTTTTCCTCAAAAGGTTCACGAGCCACGCCCCCGCGCCAGAGCAAGCTAAACCGTGATATTCAGAAGTGTCTGAACACAAGAAAAGGGCAGATCCGGTTAGTAGGATTATTTTCAGTAGGAGGGCAAGCTATGGTTCCGCTCGAAGGTTCTCTCTGCGTTGCCGGTAGCAGAATGTGTCGTCGGGCTGTGACACTTCGCGTCACTCTGGGGTCTAAAGACATCTCTGATTCTTGGCATTTGACGGGCTGCGCGGGAAATCTAGCATCTTCAAAAAACCGCTAAGCCTTGTGCTCCCAGCATCTTTTAGGTGAGAATCTTCATCATAGGGAATGGTTAGCCGTTTCCCTGGAGACTCTCCTTAATGCTGATTCGCCTTCGGCGCGCCCCGAGCGTCCTGTCGAGTTCCCTTACCCTGCTGCTATTGGCTTTGGTCGCGATCCCGTCGCGGGCTGCCGAGAAGACGCACCTGCGCGTAGACGATTACCAGATCGAGGTTGAACTCACGCCTCATCTGCATCAGATTTCGGCGCGGGCGAAGGTGAAGTTTACTGCGCTTCAGGACATCAGCGTGGCCGTCTTCGAACTGCACAACAACCTGCGCGTTACCCGGGTTCTGGACGACCAGAACCAGCCGCTCTCGGCTGAGCGCGTCACGCAGGATTCGACGATTCGCGTGCCGTTGCCTGCAGGGCTTGCCCGGGACGCCTCGACCACGCTCACTTTCGAATACGAAGGTCAGCTCGAAACCGCCGACGACAGCCCGGTTCCCGGCCTTAAGCTTGCCTATGTTGGCGACGACACCAGCTACCTGCTCTATGCCGGGCGCTGGTTCCCTGTGAGCGGCTACGGAATGAACCGCTTTACTTCGACCATCAGCGTGACTGTTCCTTCGCACATGCTTGTGATTGGGAGTGGGAAGGCCACAACGTCCGATAATCCGCCTTCGAAGAAGCCCAACACGAACGGCCTTCCAACCAAGACGTTCACATTCGCCTATACGAAGCCGAGTTTCCCCGGCACCATCGTCGTGGGCAGCTTCAAGGAATATAAGAGCGACGAAGCCGGAATGGACTTGCACGTTTATTTCAAGCCCACGCATCAGGCGCTGGCTCCCGAATATACGACTACCGCGGTGCAGGAATTTACTTACTTCATCACGCTGTACGGAACTCCGCTATCGCAAAAGCTAAACGTGGTGGAGCTGCCGGGTGACACCGTTCCCTACGCCTGGGGTCCAGAGATCGCCGGCATCGCAAGCCCTTCGATCACTGAGAAAACTAATTACCGACTGTTGGCCAACGCGATCGCACATCAATGGTGGGGAGCGTCAGTTAGTCCGGCTACAAAAGATGATTGGTGGCTGGTCGATGGCTTCTCCCGCTATTCCGAAGCTATGTATGTGGAGAGTGCAGCGGGCGCAGCCGGCCTTGAGGAAGCTGTAAAAGACATGTCGGTGGGCGCGCTGGCCTACGATACCGTTCCGCTCTCGAGTGTCAGCAAGCTCGACCCGTTCTCCACTGAGTTTCAGTCACTTGTCACCGACAAAGGCGCGATGATTCTGCACATGCTGCGATGGGTGCTGGGCGAGGAGAAATATCTCAAGACTATGCGCGAGTTCGCCGAGACTTACGCCGGCAAATCGGCCACTATGGACGACTTCAAAGCCATTGCCGAAAAATATTATGGCGATCAACTCACATGGTTCTTTTCTCAGTGGCTCGATTCCACGGGTGCTCCGGAATTTAAGGTGAAGTACTCGGTCTATCGCCTGGGAGGAGCCGCGTCCAAAGACGCCAAGAGCCCGGGCTTCCGCGTTACCGGGGAGATTTCTCAGGATCTTGATCTTTTCCGCATGCCCGTCGATCTGCGCATTGACACCGACGGCAAAACAGAAGACAAGAGGCTCGAAGTAGTAGGCATCAGCTCGCCGTTTGCCATCGAAACCTTCGGACGGCCGCGGCGCATCGTCGTCGATCCTGACCATCACGTACTCACCAACAATTCCGATGTGAAGCTGCGTTCTTCGATTCTGCGCGGGATGGCGCTGCAGCAGCAGGGCGACCTGTCGGGAGCGCTCGGCGAATTCAATAAAGCGCTTGACCAGAACAAGAACAGCTCCCTGGCTCACTACCGCATCGCGGAAATTTTCTTCCTGCAGAGGAACTATCAGGCCGCGGCAAACTCCTATCGAGCTTCCATCAACGGCAACGGCGAACCGCGCTGGACGGAGGTTTGGAGCCATATCCAGCTCGGCAAGATCTTCGACGTTACCGGCCAGCGCGAGCGCGCCATCAATGAATACCGGCAAGCCATTCAAACCAACGACGACACGTTCGCCGCACTCGAAGAGGCGCGCAGGTATTTAGCCAAGGCCTACGAGCGGCCAAAAAATAAAGAGTAGAGGTTGAGGCGAGATGGGTCAGCCGATTTTTGAACCGGCTACCAGAGCTTTGGATTTCTTCTCCCGCGCGCGAGTGAATTCAAGAATCTCACACGGCAAGACTTCGCGGGAATCGATGTCGATGACAGACGCTGCGGACAGCCTTGTGCCACTAAGTTGGCGACGCACGTCCGAGGCGGACACTCGCTGCGAGCTACCACAAGTTTCCGCAAAATCGAACTGTACTTTTTGCAACGAATCTTTTTGTAGCGTACTTAGTCGTAGTCGATTCTGTTGAGGGGTATTGGCCAGCGCGGCATCTGTTACAACTCCAATCGCGCCGTGCAATTGCTGAATGCGCGCTACGGCCTTATCAACCAGACGCGCGAATTCTGCACCGTCTGCATTCTCACGCCCCTGGCGCAATATCCTCTGCGCTTCCTCGGCAGAAAACCAAGTGCGATCTCGCTTCGACTCCTGCGGTGGACTGAGGCGCAACACCTCGCAGAGGTAGGCCTTGATGGCAACTCGCTTCTCGCCAGATCTCGAAGTTCGCTTCCTATCGATCGGCATGCGTAGATAACTCGCGAACGAAGCTTCTTCGATACGGCCATGAACTCCCGCTTCTTCGAACGCCTCCAGCGCTGCTGCCTGGGCGTGCGTGAGCCCCGGCTCCGCACTGCCTTTGGGAAAGGTCCAGCGCCCTCCGCCACCCCGGGTGCGAACCAGCAGGAACTCGATCGTAGTGGCCCGCATCCGGTAGCAAACCGCAGCCACTTGTTCGCACTCGCTCAATTTGCGGAGTTGCGACAATCGAACGAACCTGCCCGACGACTGGCGTTTGCGAGTCGTGGAACGGACGCCAACCAACTGCAAATTCCGAGCAGTCCCGCTGTTGTTACTCATCGCATCAGATTGCAGGATTTCAGCGGCTTCTGCTAGATCACAACTTGGTTCTCGACTGGGAAGATTGCATCGCTGCGAACATGAACGGTGCCGGTATCTTTCTGCATACTTGCATCTCACCTGCCGCGAAGACAGTATTTAGTTTCATCATCCGCAATCGGCGCCAGGAGAAGCTCTTGGGGAACATGCATTGCCTTCGCTGCAATCGCGAACTCGAACCGGGGCATAAATCCGTTGCGCTGTATATGTTCGCGCAGACGGTGGGAATAAGGCCGCGCCAGAAGTCGGCGGCGCATCGCATCTCTTTCTGCCCGCAATGCGCAGTCTCGCTCGCTATGGGACCGCCGCCCGAGGGCGCGCTCAACATGGCCGCCTGGGATATGATTCGCGACCTCGTCGGCTCAGACCCAGCGTTGAACCAGGCTGCCTGGGAGAGTCTGAGTGGCGTCTTAGGATTACTACCGGCGACCGGCACGGACGGCCCGCATTCCTCAGCACGCGCCGCTGGATATTTCGAGTTCTGACGGCCTAGGACCGCAATTCCGCCGCGCCAGTCTGCAAACCACGCGCACTCACCCTCATTAAACTCCCCAGATAACTTTTTCGGCCTCTGGTCGTCTAAAGAACTAATCAAGGTGGTGGAACTTTGCGAGATGCGGGCGCGTACTAAAGAGTAGATAGTTAGGCGGGATTGAGACCCCTCGCCTGAACGTCGCCCGGGACCCCCACGCGGCCTCCCCGGAAGCGTGGGGGTGTACTTCATGCGAATACTTCTCGAGATCGTAAGGCAATCGCTCTCCACGCTGTGGGCGCACAAGCTGCGCTCGTTCCTTACCATGTTTGGAATCGCGTGGGGCGTGGGCTCGCTGCTGCTTCTTGTGGGCTTGGGGGAAGGCTTTCGCAGCGGCCAGGAAAAACAGCTCGCTACCCTGGGACAAAACATAATGTTCATGTTTCCGGGGCGCATTCCGGCGGTCGAGGGCAGCACGCAATCCGGGCAGACTTATTACTTCACCTATGCCGATTATTCTGCCATTCGCCAGCAGGCGAAGTTCGTAGGTGCGGTGTCTCCGGTGCTGAATCGCGAAGACATTCGCGCTGTCAGCGACTACGGATCCACTAACGGGCAGGTCTTCGGCGTTGCTACCGACTACAACCAGATTCGCAACGTGCCCATTCGTCCCGGCCGCTGGTTCAACGACGAAGACAACACTGAGCGCCGCCGTGTGGCGGTCGTGGGATGGGAAATGCTGAAGAACATGTTTCCGGGACGCCCCGCCGTAGGCTCTACGATTCTTCTCAATGGGATCAGTTTCGACGTGATCGGCGTGGTCGATAAAGTTGGACGCGACGGCAATAACGGCACCAACTCGCGCATCTTCATTCCCATCGAGACGATGCGTAACCTGTTTCGCCTGACTAAGGCGAATTCCGAGGATGCGATTTCTTTTATCAACTACACGCCCATCCGCAAAGACCTGCATACCGAGGCGAAGAATGAGATTCACCAGATCATCGCCACACGCCACGGCTTCGATCCTAAACTCGAAGACGCATTTGAAGACTGGGACACTATCGAAAACATGCAGCGCGTGAGCAAGATTTTCGACGCGATGGATTGGTTCCTCGGCGTGGTCGGCGTCGTCACTCTGGGGCTTGGCGCGATCGGCATTGTCAACATCATGCTGGTCTCAGTGAGCGAACGCACCAAGGAAATTGGCTTGCGCAAGGCACTGGGCGCAACCCACAAAAACATTCTCACGCAATTCTTTGTCGAAGGAGCTTTTCTGACCGCCTTCAGCGGCGG